>ENA-UOXV01000292-UOXV01000292.1-marine-metagenome-genome-assembly--contig:-NODE-292-length-69052-cov-5.956578_pt1 | contig 69052 bp, 86 predicted proteins | sample MGYA00238165_ERZ766961 | MGnify/ENA primary metagenome ERZ766961 (study PRJEB28924, sample SAMN03173240) | marine metagenome | biome: Marine; feature: Water; material: Subsurface seawater | place: North...
CGAGGGTTCGCTCGGAGAGCGATTACTCATTACCGCAATTGCAGGAATTATTGGTACGTGCGCAGTTATGGCGGCTGCTGGATTTGGGCCGATGTTTCTAAGGCCGTTTGATACGCAGGTGCTTAAGTGGACAGCTGCACTTGCCATTATTGCTATTGCGGCGCTTATAGCTGAATTGCCTGTTTCAAATAAACTACCCATGGGAATTATGATCACAGGAATAGTGATAGGAGGACTAGTAAAATGAACCACACAAATTTGAGTTTAGAACAACAATACTGGATCTGTGAAATTACGAGATCTAAGCATGCAGGGACGGAGCCACTCTATAAAACAGATCTCAAAGGAAAGATCTACCATAGAAGACATCTTGAAGAAGAATTTATCCCCGCTGGAACTATTCCTCGAAAAGCAATTCCATTTAGAAAAGAATTGGAAGGAATTTTAGAAGAAGAGAAAAGAAGAGAGGAACTAGAGAATGAACCAAGGGCAATTCAGGGTTCAATGTCATTACAGGTAGTGATTACGCAGGATTTTAAACTTTTTTATTTTTATATTCCCATCCATTGGTCTATCTCTTTTGCTACGTGCATGAGATTCTTCATATTTTCATCAAGATCTTTTTTTAATTCTTCAACAACAACTTGTAAATTATCTTCTCGAAGAAAATATCTGCCACGTGAACGAATGCAAATTCCTGCATCCATAAGTTTGTTTAGATGATGCACTACTGTTCCTCTTGAAAGATCTAAACAAAATGCTAATTCATCACTGGTGAGACCTGCTTTCATCTTAGCTGCTTTGAGAAGTTCAACAAAAACCCTGTAGCAACTACGATCTTTATCTCGAAGTCCAAATAAACCAAGAGAGGTTCCAAAATACTGTAGATCGTGATTTACGTCTTCAATTTTAGGAGGCGTGATGTTAATGATAGTAATCTTACGGCTATAGCGCATGGTTGATATAACGTCAACCAGTATAAATAGCTTTTGGAGATAATACTTATATAGTGAAGAGATAATATATGTGCATGAATCGAACGAAGCTCAAGCTCAAGGCAAAACAACTTGCTCACAAGCTCGATCATCAAAATGATTTGGTTACTGCTCTGTATTCATGGGTACTATTCTTGGTGTATGAAGTCTTTGTTCGTGCATTTGATTTGTATGGACCAATTCCCGAAGTTGATATTGTGGGACATTTTCTTGCAGGTATAGCGCTTGGTGCTACTTTCTTTTGGATTGGAAGAAAAAACCACATTACCTGGAGAAATTGGTTTGTTGTAGGTGGATCCATCGCAATGAGTTTACTTTGGGAAGCTGCAGAAAAAATAGAGGACAGTGTTTATCCAAATCCTGATTATTTAATTGATATTTTCTTTTGGGACGGTGTTTCAGACATTATTATCGCGCTTTTAGGAACAAGTTTATATTTGCTTATCAAACACTTCAATAAAGCAGAAAGGAACGAGGAATTCCATGAGATTACTAAAAACAGAAGATAATTCTTACACATGCCACAATACTGAGTATGATGAACATTACCATACAAAATCAGGAGCTATTGAAGAAGCATTTGAAAAGCATGTTAAGCCTCTTGGCGTAGCTAACGGTATGCACATTCTTGACTTTTGCTTTGGACTTGGTTATAACGGCATTGCTGCATTTCATGACCATAGAGATATTCATGTTACTGCTCTTGAACTTGATCCAGAAATCATCGATATGATGAAAACAATTGAACCTCCAAAAGAAATTGAGACTGAATTTAATTTCTTTAAGGACATTGGAACAAAAAAAGAAATGACAGATAGTTATGGGAACTATTTAAAATTAATTATGGGTGATGCTATGCAGACTATTAAAGACCTTCCCGATGATACGTTTGATGTTTGTTTCTTTGATCCTTTCTCTCCTAAAAAACATCCAGAGATGTGGTCTGTTTCAACAGTGAAACAAATTTATCGAGTTCTTAAGAAAGGTGGAAAGTTATCTACGTATTCATGTGCTAGAATGGTTCGGGATAATCTTAAAGAAGCAGGATTCTTAGTTACTGATGGTCCAATTGTTGGCAGAAGATCTCCGAGTACTATTGCTATAAAGGAGTAACTATTTATACCAGGATTATGTCATTATCTTATGGATTATCGTTCTAACGTCAAGAAACTGTACTTGTTTAGTTTTGTTAATCAACTCGATGTTACTGTAGCCTTCTTAACACTATATTTCTTATCCAAAGGACTTACTATGACAGAAGCGATGATCCTTTGGAGTTATCACACAATACTTACTCTAATTCTGTAAGTACCTACTGGCTCATTTGCAGACACATATGGGAGAAAGACTTCCCTTGTACTTTCAGCTGTGTTTGCAACGATTGCATATGCTGTATTTGCAATAGGTGATTCACTACCCATGTTTATTCTAGGATTTACCTTTCTCTCACTGTGGGGAAGTTTTGAATCAGGATCCGATACTGCTCTACTATATGATTCACTAAAGCATCACAAAGGTCAAAAGAAATTTGCAGATAAATATGGAAATATGAGGATGTTTAGAATGATTCCTCTAGCCATTGTATCTATTGTTGGCGTGGAATTAGCGAAAGTATACTCTATGGAAACATTACTATTTACTGGATCCACTATTTTTGCGATTGGTGGACTTATTGGATTGACATTAAAGGAACCACCAGTTAATAAGAAAATAACTGCAGGATTGTTTACTAACATAAAAGAAGTTAAAAAATTTGTTTGGAAAAATAAAAGTATCCGAGAAATTATTATTTTCTTAGCTTTGTTTGGAGGGATTTCTTCAACAGTCTGGATAATCATGCAACCCCATTTTAGTGCTATCTCTAATCCTTCTACGACTCTAGGTGTTGCTATGTCTTTCTATTTTATTTTTTCTGCCGTTGGATATGCAGTGATTGGTAAATTCAAGAAAGAAATAATGATTCCTAGCTGCATTAGTGTTGGGGTGTTATTTTTACTTCTCTATAATGCTGCAATTCCTCTAGCTATACTTCTGGTGAGCATTGTTGGATTTATTCAAAGCATTGTATATATCAGAGCTGAAGAATATGTTCAGCATAAGGCGCACAGTTCACACAGAGCAACTGTTGCAAGTGTTATGAATATGAGTGAAAGTATAGTTGCTGCAATTGTAGGTCCATTACTTGGACTAAGTGTAGATGTATTTAGTACAGAAGCAACATTTTTACTAATAGGGATTAGTCTTTTAGTTATTGGAGTATATTATAAGCTCATCAATCATACATTTACGAAAGAATAACTGTTCTCATATGTACTAGAATATTTGCGATTGCATTTTGCCTGCTTGGTACAACGCTTTGGTTAAGACCGCTTTCTTTTGCAAACTCACCAATCAATGCAAGTCCTCTATCAAGGTCTTTCACTGGAAGGTCGTTCATTGCTTTTAGGACAATTGCAACGTACCCTTTAACAATCATTGAAGATGAGGTACCTTCAAAGTGCATAAGGTCATTTTTTACTTCTCCTTTGATATAGACTCCAGAAATACATCCTTCAACCTTATACTGTTCAGTTGTGATGGATGGATCAACTTTTAGTGCCTTTCCATATTCTACAAGCCATTCAAGTTGTTTTCTTTTGTCTGGAAATGATGCGAGACCTTTTTTTATTCTGTCTAGAAAGATTTCCATCTCTTCTATTGATTGCATGAAGTAATTATCTGTCTAATATTAATAAAGCCACCGGTCACAGATAGATTTATAAGCTCATATTAGATTCTCGAAAAAATGTCATTTATAGAAACGCTCCAGGAAGATAAGACGCCTAGAATAGCTACTGGTTTCATCCCTATTGGCGAAGATGCTATGGGTGAAAAGGTACAACTACCTTATATTTATGTTCAAGGATCTTCTACTGGAAAAACCATGGTGCTTACTGCTGGCCTTCACGGGGATGAACTCCACGGTCAAAAAGTGATTCATGAGGTTGTCAACAGCATTGACGTGACTACATTTTCAGGTTCCTTAATCTGCTTTCCAATATGTAATATACCTGGATTTATTCGAAGAGACCGTTACTTTAGCGATGGAATGGATTTAAACCACATCATGGGTATTCCTCAAAGAAAACTTCCTTCTCATTCATATCAAGCAGCTCTTCTTGAGCAAATTCTTATTCCCTGTGATGTGTTTATTGATCTACATAGTGAAAGAAAAAATCTCCATAGTTGTGTATTTGCGTATGCTGATTTGACTGATGAACATGTAACTGCTTTTACGAAAATACTTACTATCGATGGAATTATTAACCATCCTGCAAGTAAAACAACACTTCGAGGTCAGTGCAAAGAGAAGAATATCCCATGCATCACGATTGAAGTTGGAAATGCACTCTCATGCGACATGAGTAAAGTAAACCAATGCAAAGAAGGCATCATGCACATCCTAGAAGGAACTAATCCATTAGCTGAACCAGTTGTTTTTGAGAAAACTATTTGGCAGATGGCAAGTAAGGGTGGATATACTACTCTTACTGTTAAACCACTTCAAACTGTAAATGCAGGTGATGAAATTGGAACGGTAAGCGACGTATTTGGAAATAAAAATCACACATATTCTGCTGAAAAGAGCGGACTTATTTTGGGAGTTAATTCATTTCCCCTTGTTGAAAAAGGAGATAAACTTATTCATATTGCAATTCTAAACAAATAATAAGAGAGATAACATGAACATTGTAATTACACACACAAGTAGTCCAACGTGCGTTGGAACACTGCATAGCCTACGAGATGCATTTGAATGCAGAATCATAGGAGTTGATAAGGAACATGGATTTGATGAATTTATTCTAGATAAGATCTACGTTGAAGATGATGAAAGTGAAGAATATATCGATCGCATGATCGAGATTTGTAAGATTGAAGATGCAAAACTCATCATACCGCATAGTATTAAAGATCGTGTTCTATTCATGGATAAACAAGCACGTTTTTCCGATGAAGGGATAAAGATTCTTTCCTCAAGTTCAAAATCCATTGTTCAATCTGAATCAAAGTTATTTTTCCTCAATCTTTGTCAGGAATTAGATATCCCAGTTGCGGATTTTCATGTAGCAAGTACTTACAGAGAACTCAAGGAATTTGCTTATGCACTTGGATACCCTGAGAAGAAAGTAGTTATTAAACCTGTAGAAGGATCAGGTTCAAGAGGGTTTAGAATTTTAAATAAGAGAGTTAACTTCAGACGAATGTTTAGTAAGCACAGGCCCGATCATCCAGAGATCACACTTTCTAATCTAAGGGCTATTATTGGTGATAAATTTCAACCTCTTATTGTGAGTGAATATCTACCTGGAGAAGAGTATACGGTTGATGGGTTCTATCAGGGAGATGAAGAACTCTATGTTGTTCGCGCACGTGTTGAAGCAAAAAATGGCCTTACAACGCTAGGAAAGGTCGTAGAGCATCCAGAAATTGTCGAATATTCTAAAAAACTTACAAGGGCACTTGAGCTAACTACTGTTTTTGGATTCCAATTTAAAGAAGATGTTGACGGGAATATTAAAGCACTTGAGTGTAATCCACGCATTCAAGGAACAATGGTGATGAGCACAATGGCCGGTGCAAATATTATTGCTGCAAGTGCTGCACAGATGCTAGGTAAGGAAAAGATCCCACTTGAAATTGATATTGGAATGAAATTCTATAGAATGTATGGTGGCATAAGCGTTGGAAAAGATACAAAAAGAATAAAGCTCTAAATTAAATGAGCCTTATTTTGACTTGCCTAAGTGGATAATGACCATTCTAGAAAACATATAGAAAGGTATTTATACTCATTCGTGTACGTGGCTGTTGACCTGTTTGGCAGACGTAAAGTCTGCTCGTGGTAAAATATATCGCACATAAATAACGTTTGCTAGGTGGGCAGAGGTATCTCTTTCTTCTAGAAATGTTATGTGCATTGGAGACCGCATGGCAACAAAAAAAAGCAAAATGTCAAAAAAAGCAGTAGACGTAAAAACACCGATGAGTAAAAAAGGGAGTGTGAAGAAAAAATGAGCGCAAGTAGAAGACATCACAAAACCCGAGCAAGTTACTATGACTCTTATAATTACGGCCTTGATGATTACGAGGACTATGATAACGAGAGTAGAAGTAGGTAAATAGTTGTTTTTTGTTCCCTTGTTTTTTGGGGAACTTTTCCTTTTCTAAAATTTCCTAATCTCTACCACAGTGACCATATGTAAATGTTCTGTCATTAATTGGGCTTAACTTGCGCATCCTTGTGTTTTAAAGCTTTAGATATCACCACCTTATGTACTATCAGATAGCCATTCTACGATTGAAAACTTCCAATATATACAAAGCAAACTAATATACAGAGGGGGAAAAATGAATAAACAAGAATTACGAGTGGCTCTACTTACTCCCTACCTTGCAGAAAGAATGGAAGATAGAGAGACTGCAGAATATGTCAGAGAGCAAAGAGAAAAATATGGCTATGATTCAAATAACTTTAGCAGTATCGATAGATTCGATGCAACAAATGCTTCTGTTAAACTGTTAAAGCCAAGACTCCATAGAAGATCAACAATCGATACCTATGTGGATCCTCATCGTTCAGATATCGTCCTTATTGGAAGTGCAAGAGATGTAGAATATGGTTTGCGAGATAACAAAGATAAAGGAGCAATCAACGCACGATTTAGTATCTTCTATGGTGGACCTAGCAACTATACTGGTTTTCAGCCTGAAGAAAGCGGATATGCACTAGATCTTCCAAAAGATGTAAGTGTTGCAAGAGCATTAATTACACACCCAACAGTAATTGAGGGCCTGCTTAAAAGAGATGAAGGGATCATTAGAAGTGGAATCGATGAGCTCAATAAAGATCTTCCCCAACCAGTCTTGATTACACCCTTCCTTAGCGAAGCTTTGAAAGTGAAGGTGAATTAATTTTTCTTTTTTTACTTTTCTAAAAAATATATAATAAAATTTAATTAATTGTCTTAATCTTTTCCCATGGGAATACTCTTCCAAAGTGTCCATATGCAGCAGTACCTCCGTAAATAGGACTTAAAAGATCAAGTTCTTTGATAATTCCCTTTGGAGTTAGCGGGAAGTTATCTTTTACCCACTGCAGTATTTCTTCGACAGGTTTCTTCTCTGTTCCAAAACACTCAACGGCAAGAGATACAGGGTCTGCAACGCCAATAGCATAGGCAATCTGTAATTCACATCTATCTGCAAATTTATTTGCAACGATGTTCTTTGCTATGTATCTTGCAAGGTATGCGCCTGAACGATCTACCTTAGTTGGATCCTTTCCTGAAAATGCTCCACCACCATGCCGTCCGATGCCGCCATACGTATCCACTATTATTTTTCTACCTGTAAGACCTGCATCAGCATCGCTGCCTCCAAGAACAAAATTACCTGTTGGGTTGATATGGAATACTGTTGAATCATCAAGCCAACTTGAAAGTACTGGTTTGATAACGTGTTCTTTAACGTCAGCTCTGAGTGTTTCTAAGTTGACACCTTCATTGTGTTGTGTGGAAACAACGACTGCAGTAACTCTTTTTGGTTTTCCATCTTCATATTCTACAGATACTTGGGATTTACCATCCGGTCTTAGGTAGGGAATTGTTCCAGATTTTCTAACTTCTGCAAGTTCTCTTGTGAGTTTATGAGCAAGCGTAATTGGAAGCGGCATAAGTACAGGCGTCTCATTAGTTGCATACCCAAACATCATTCCTTGATCTCCAGCCCCAATGTCACCTTCTTCTTGATCAACACCCTGATTTATGTCAGGAGACTGTTTTGTGATATGCGTTAAGATTTTGTAATTTGTGCTGTAGCCTATTCTTTTTACAACGCCTCGTGCAATTTTTTCAAAGTCAACGTTTGCAGTTGTTGTGAGCTCACCTGCTAAAACCATGATATCTGATTTCACTAGCGTTTCAATAGCTACTCTACTATTTGGATCTTCTATTAAGGCTGCATCTAATATTGCATCACTTACTTGATCACATAACTTGTCAGGATGTCCTTCAGTTACTGATTCACTTGATAATATTGTTTTCATAGGGTATTTATTACAAGGATTCTTTTAAGTGTGCACGACAATAATATGCTAATTAGCATATGAAAAGAACTAAAAAGAAGATTCTCATTGCATAAGATATGCGAACAACAATAGATCTTATCAAAGTTAATGAAGTGGTGTATCTAGATGTTGAGACCATTCTTGAAATTCATGACATCCTTATTACAACCTACAAAGGAAGTAATGATGAAATTGTTCGAGGAGAAGCTAATACTGGAAATATTTTCTGGAATAATGATATGATCACAAGAATTGGTGGTGAACTTGCTAAGGAAGAGATAATCATCTACAAAGCAGCTAACCTCATGAACAATTTTTTTACATCACATGCATTTGCCGACGGTAATAAAAGAACAGGATTTGCCATATTTGGTCTATTTTTAGCTATTAACGACGTTCCATTTGTTGTTGATGAAGAAAATTACATGAAGCATGTGAGTTTTTTCAAAAAAATGGCAATGAAGAAAACAAAAGATGATACAAACGTTGATGAAATTATAGAATGGTACAATACTAATTCTTAGCTAATTCTTTAAAGAGTTTATCATGATCCTTCATAATCTTCTTTAGATGCTTTTTCATATTAATTTTTACTTTAACGACTGTCACCATATGTATCGGTATGCTTTTACCTATATAAAAGTATGCATAATAGAGGAGTCAAAGTACATCTTGCCTTGAAACAATTCCAAGAATTTTTCCATGTTCACAAATAAGCACAGAAGGATAATGTTTGAGGATTTCTTTGATTGCTGTTTTAGTTGCCGTTTTCGGAAACATGGGAGGGAGCGGCTCCATAACATTAGCTATTTTTTGATTGTAATCATCAACACCAAGAAGTGTTCTCTCAGTAATGATACCCACTGGATGTTTATCTACAATAGGTATTTGTGATACTTGATAGGTTTTGATAAGTTTAATAGCGTCTTTGATGGTGTTTGTTGATGTAAGTGCCTTCACTTTAGTGATCATGATCTCTTTAGCTGTTTTATCTTGTGCATGTTCCAATTGATTGAGTCCTTCTACTATTTTTTTCAGTACGTCGTAGCCGGGCATCGATTTTTCTGATTCAAATTTAGAAATTACTGATTGCGCCACATCTAGTTTATTCGCTATCTGCTTTTGCGTTAAGCTTAGAAGCTTTCTTCTTTGCGAAAATTCTTGCGGTGTTGGAATCATATGCTAATTAGCATAAGGTTATTTAAGAAGGTTATTAATCAAGAAGGTATGCTTCTTCAACCTTGTCGAGAAATCCTGGAACTCTTGCAGGTTTTATGTGATATCCCATTTGTTTTAGTTGAGATTTAATTTGGTGCGAGATTGTAGAAAAGGTAGCAGGAGTTCCTTTCATTCTCGTTGAGATTTCTCTTGCTTTCTCTTCTACAGTCAAGTGTGTAATATTTTGACTTAAGTCAAAGAAAAGATCATTTAATCCATGTTTTATAAGGTCGCCTTGTGAAACATATTCTGAAGAACCAAAATGTACTGGCCGAACATCAAGGTCTTTAGTCTTACCAACCCTATACTGTTCTAAATACTTATGCAGATCACCATATAACATTAAATTTTCAGTTGTTTCCACTGGATCACTCCACCCTCTATATAGGCTATCTTTGTACTCTACTACATAGCCATCACTTTCTCTACCTACATACACTGTGGGAAATATTCTAGAAAGCTGTATTTCAGTAGGTCTCATAAGTGTAGATCTGCCATTATCCAATTGCTCAGGAAGTACTATTTCATCCAAAGCAAATTCGCAAAACGTATCAAGAACATAGCGAGATAGATCCCCTGTTCCTAAAAAAGACTTTTCTGCAATTGTTAATCGTTTGCGAGAACTATCAATAAGATCTACTTTTAATATATCGTGATGCTGATTATATGCAAGTAGAATGGAAAATGTAGGTATCATAACTAGAAGGTACTTGAGTGTTTTTTAAAAAGATTCAGTAGGTGAAGATTAGTCGTTAAAGAGCACTTCTGGATTGTTTTTGTATTGTTCATATGTCCACTTTGGACCGTGCTCTTTTACTTTTGCTCGAACTTGCGGAACGAACCTATATGCTTCTCTACTTCCATGTTTTTTATATTTCTCAAATTCAGATCTTGAAAAGCCTAACTCATCTAATTGATCTTCAACAAAGCAATCAATAAGTCCTTCAACAATTCCTTCTTCTCTAGAATCCCAAAAACTGGTTACTTCTTGTATTTGGGAACCTTGAAATACTTTTGGTCTTCCTGCCTCATCATACCAGGTGTTTAGAGCTTTTTCTGAATGTTTAGCGGTGTGTTTTCTTATGCTAAAGGGCAAGATTTCTGAAATTGGAGCTGCATAAGCGCCAATTGGATCAACTCCAGGAAATAAGAGAGCATACTCATACTTAACATCAAGACTAGATGCTTGTGCTTTTACTACTACTTTTGAACCAATACCTGCACTGCCTCTTAGATTGAGTGGTCGTACCATTTTACTACCAAAAAGAAAAGACTCATCACGATTATCAATTAACTGAGCATCAACAAAATTAACCTGCCTGTGAGCAACATAACAATGTACTTCATCTTCTGATTTTGCAAATTGCGTATCTCTTGCAAGCTTGTACATATGTATTGGTTTCTTGTCTTCAGGATGTCCTACATATGCGAAGAAATCATCAATAGTAGAATTAACTCTTTGCTCATATTGTTGAAATGCTTGATCTGAAATATTAAGAAGGTCAAATGCTTTTTTTGTATCTATTCTCAGACCTAAAGAATTTACTTCTCGTACTTTTCCTTCAGCAGCAGCCTGTTTATATCCTTCCATAAGACCTTGTTTAATTCCTGCAATTTCACTTTGAGAAAGATCCAGGTTGATAGTTGATTTAAACCCACTACCTTTTGCATTCTTGAAGTGATGCTCCCAGAATTCTTGAGCATTTTCTTGATCTGGATCTGCGATAGGACCTAAATATTGACCAGCAGTAAAGGGAGTTAGCACTGCTGCAGTCCCCATTGAGATGAATGCTCTTCGATCAAGATTCATCCTTTTAGAACCATTTGAACCTTTATAAAGGTACGTGGTAGTTTAGATAGTGATCGTCTTTAAATATATGTATACATTCTTTCTGCTCATGTCAATTGCATACCTTGGACCAGCAGGAACATTTACAGAAATTGCTCTTTCTAGGTACGATCCTAAGGCCCAAAGAGTTCCTTTGCCTTCCATTAGAAATGTGTTTGAAGCAGTTGCTAGCGGTGACTTTTCCAGAGGCTTTGTTCCTCACGAGAATATGATCGATGGCATTGTAACCCAGACGCTTGATAATTTAGTTCGGTTTTCTGATAAAGCACATGTTGTAGGCGCTACTATGCTGCCCATTGAATTATCTATTGGTGCTCATCCTGAGAGTACAAGTGTTCAGCGTGTATATTCTAAAGATAAGGCAATTGGACAATGTGGAGATTATTTACGTAGTCATTTTCCTGAAGCTGAATTAATTCCTGTTGGAAGTACTGCTGGCGCAATGAATCAAATCATTCAAGAAGGTTTAATAGATGCTGCAGCAATTGGATTTGTTAATACACTCCATACATACGGCTTGTCCATTCTAGATGAGAACATTGCAGATGAAAGAGAAAATAGAACTCGGTTCTTTGAAATTGCAGAAAACTATACTGGACCTACTGGAAACGATATTACTCCTCTTTGCATCTATCCAAAAAGAGATAGGCAAGGCATCTTACTAGAAATGCTAACTGAGATTAGTGAAGAGTTCGGACTTAATATGACATCCATCCATTCACGACCTGATCGAAAAGGTGGAAATAGATTTTTCATTGATGTTGAAGGTCATTACTTTGATTCAGGAGTATCTTCATGCATTAAAGAATTATCGGATAAACTTCCAGATACTGAAGTAACTGTTTTAGGATCACACCCAAACCTTCCATTCAGAGAACCATTAATTAAAACCCTCGGCATTATTGGTGGTGAAGGAAAAATGGGAACATACCTAGGTAGCTTCTTTAGAGATAGAGCAGGATATAATGTTATTGTACACGATGTTAATACTGAATTGTCACTTGTTGATTGTGTTGAGCAGTCCGATGCTGTGATGATTAGTGTACCTATTGAAGTAAGCAGTGATGTTGTTGGTAGAGTTGCTCCACTTATGAAACCTGGACAATTACTATTTGATAATGTTGGTGTTAAAGATCCTATTGTTTCTCAGATGGTTAATGAAACTGCTGATGGTGTTGAGATTGGATCCTTCCATACTATGTTTGGTCCTGACATTGAAGATATGAGTGCATCAGTTGATGGTAAAAACATTATTTCTATCCCCAATAATAGACATGGTCCTATGGCACAAGAAATTGAAGATGCACTACATAAGCATGGCGGTAATATTCATTCGAGTAGTGTTGAAGATCATGATAACGCAGCTTCCATTACTCAGAGCCTTGAACACGTTGAAAGCGTTGTTAAACTTGCAGTGATTAGAAGAATTGCTGGGCAGGATAATTCTCTTGATGCATTTGACACACCTAATTCATCTAGATCAAAAGAAGTGTATTCTAAAATCCATAATTCTTCTCCTCATTTGCTTGGTATGATGCTTCGTAGTAATCCTAGAGCTTTGAGCACGTTGGAGACGTATGCTCATACATTTAATGATGTCGTTAGTGATTTGAAGAGTGGATCAAGTGCATTGTTTGAACGATTGATGAAAGAGAATAAAGGTAGAAAGAAATAGTTTCTAAGCAACAGTTCTAAACTTACCATGACAGTAACTGCATAGATCTAAAGAAGCCTTACCCTCATCATTAGGAATAGAAAAGAATCCTTCGTCAAAAGTAATTGGTCTCTTGCAATTTCTGCATGATGATTTGTACATTGCCATAGGTATTAGAGTGATTATGAGTATTTAAATTCATTGGGCTCAAAAGCTAGAACACCCCAAGTTTTATAAGTTGATATCATATCAGTAAACTATGATTTTTCAGAATGATAATGGATATTGGGTTTTGGGGACAATAGTTTTACTTCTTGCCCTATGGGTTGGATGGACGATCTTTATTACAGTGACAACAGAAGAAGTAGCATATACAGTATTAAATGAATCTAAAGAATACGAGATTCGCCAATATTCTAACTTCATAATAGCTGAAACTCAAATTGAAGGTACGATTTTTTCAAAAGGAAATAATGCCTTTCCAATTTTATTTAATTACATATCCGGAAATAATGAAGCAGGGGATAAAATTTCGATGACTGCTCCTGTTCTTTCGGAGCCAAAAGGTAGTAAGATTGCTATGACTACTCCAGTTCTTCAAGATTCCAATACTTTTTCCTTTGTGCTTCCTGCAAGCTACACTATCGATTCTGCTCCAAAGCCAAAAGATTCTAGAATTACATTGAAAGAATCCGGTGAACTAAGAGTTGCCGTTCTTCGTTTTAGTGGATCATACTCCGAGAGTAATTTTGAAGAAAAAATGACTTTACTCGATAGTTATTTGAAGCGAGACGGTTTAAAATATAGTCAGATGACTTCAGCAGTTTATAGTCCTCCAGGAACTCTGTTTTTTCTTCGTCGATTAGAAGTTTGGGCTTTTTTAGATCAAAAATAATAAGCGTATTCAATTAATGTTTTCTAAAGAGTGAGTTTACTTCTCCTCAAATCATCTTCTTTATATATTTTACAATGCTTATTCATTTGATGTCACTAGCTGAGCAAGTTAAAGAAATTTTATTGAAAAATCATAACCTAAGAAAGTATAAGGATGATAAAGCGCTTAGATCTAATTGCATAAGAATAATTGATTTGTTTGTGGCGTATGATTTTCTTCATTTGGATGAACATGGCAATATTGTAGAATCTAAAATTGGCAAGGTAGAAAAATTATCCAATTTTGAAATGCTTGAGTTAATTGGAACGGTTATTCGTTCAAAAGATAAGACATTGCTTGATGATTCTTTTTCTAAACTCATTCAGTCTATTGATTACATGGGTCAGTGTTGGTATTATCCAAAAGAGTTGTCTATTATCATATTCAAAGAAACTGGAAAGCGACACAATTATCGGAAGATCAAAGTAATCCTCAATCAGCTCACTAATGAGAATACATGTCTGAAAGTGACCAATAAAAAAAGACAGAGTATGTATCGGATAAGGTTTACGTATTCTAATTAGTTAACTTCTTCAATCCATCAACAATCCAGACCATACCCTCAGTATCCAATTTACAATACACAAGCAGATCATCACGGATCTTCTTAATCTCTTCTTCACTCATTTCAGCAAAGACACTATCATAATAAGATACAGATGCAAGGCTACCATCACCAATATCAAGATCTTTGTAACTCTTACCAGTAATAGCAGGAAGAATATTCTTAATTGAACAGCTACCCTTCTGAGAAGGATCATAATAATGAAATTTCTTAAATGGATCCATGAGATCAACAATTCTTGAAATAATACCTTCTACCCATTCTTTTTCTTCAGGAAATGCTTCAGCCAGTTCCTTTAGTCTTCCAATCTCAAATGGTTTGTAATAAACAATTATGCTCCCTTCAGTTCCCAACGTAGCTTTTAACTTATCTAGGATAACTCTTCTTGGATCTTCCTTTGAATCATGTAAGTATTCATGATGCGTAACTTCTTTTCCATCATCTACATGTAAACTAAATTGGAAAGGTATCTGTTGATACGGTTTTGTACCTTCATAGATAGGCACTGCAGAATTAAATGTTTCAAAGTCAAAGTAGTATAGTGGATACGTTAATTTTCTTAGAAAATTGTTAATTCCTTGTTTTTCAATGTGAGGTTTTCCAGATATTGCACATTCCCTTTGAATTTGTTGATTAGGAGTTAACTTGAAATCATCTGGAATGTCTTTAATAGTAAGTACTTCCGCTTCAAGGAGCTCTAATGATTTCTGACCACCATAATATAGTTCAAATACATGTGACTCTGGAAGGAAACTATGACACTCATCACATTCACACTTCATTCCATTATTACATTTGTTTCCAATATGAATATGCGTTGGAGCTTCTTTATTGTTAATGATAGTAAACATCTCATCAATTCTCTCTTCAATTCCTTTGCTTGCAAAGTCTACACCATCAGTTACTTCTTCCATAATAAAGAATTCTTCAGGATTAATCTCTCCATTCTTTTTGAAATCACGGTTTAGATATATCAAGAAGCATTTTCTTATTTTTAATCCTGATTTTTGATAAACATGTCTTTGAAATGAAATATCATGAAGATGTTCTGGCTTTATTTTGTTTGAACCTTTTACTTCAACAATATCCCACTCACCACCTTCAATTGGAACAAGCATATCTGCCCTTGCATAGATGTTACCTTCCATAATACCTGCTTCAAAAGACATTTTTCTTGCATCAATTGCATCTTTAGTTAGATGAATGTTCTTCATGAAGTCCGCTTCAGGAATATCGACACCTTCAGGGAAGAGTTTCTTAGCTATTTGACCAACTTCATTACCTTGCCTAAAGAGTGCAAGCGTAGCTGCATCATGTTCAGGGATCTTATCAAGATCATGAAACATCATCCAGAGATAGCGAGGACATTTGAGACCTGTTATGTATTTAGATTTAGTTAGTAGTGGCATGTTGAGAAGAACTTTCTAGGCGTATATAAGGGTTTTGTGGATTCCGACTTATGAAATTAGTTTATTTTCCAAGTATTTTTTAAAATCTGTTTCACTGAAAACTTCATCACCATTTTCATCAAAACTAATCATTAATTCCTTAATTCCCACCCATTTCCCTTCTTCCAAACAGTTAGCTTTATAAACAAGTCCGCACCAATTGAACCTAGTTGACCTAAGATCAACGAAATGGAATCAAAATCATGACAGATAAAACAGATGAAGCAATGAAACAAGACATGAATGAGGTGCTAGAACAAGCTCTCAAAGATGCACAAAGACAAGCTGAGCACGAAACAAAAGAGAAGAAAGATGGATGCTGCGGTGGCGGTTGCAAAGATCACGAGAAAAAAGAATCTTGCGAAACAAAACCAAACCAAGTTGAAGAGCTAACAAACACGCTCCAACATCTGCAAGCTGATTTTGAAAACTATAGAAAACGTACTGAAAAAGAACGATCTGAATTAAAAACACTATTCAAAAAAGATTTCCTCACAAGAATGCTTCCAACTATCGATATGTTTGATCTTGCAATTAAACATAAAGACAATCACGAAGAATTTGTAAAAGGTATCGAAATGATCTATGCTCAATTTATTGGGACACTAGAGACTGAAGGTATTGAAGAAATTAAAGACAACGTCACATATGACGCACTAAAACACGAAGCTGTTCTAACAGAAGACGGCGAGGATAACAAAATCCTAGAAGTATTACAAAAAGGCTACACACTCAATGGCGACGTACTTAGATGCGTTAGAGTGAAAGTAGGAAAAAAGGAGAAACAATAAAATGGCAGAACAAGGAAAAGCAATAGGAATTGACTTAGGTACAACATTTTCAGCAGTAGCAGTAATTGAAGGTGGTAAACCAGTAATTATCCCAAATGCAGAAGGCGATAGAACAACGCCTTCAGTAGTACTCTTAAAAGATGGAGAACGTACAGTTGGAAAACATGCAAGAAATCAAGCTGTTATGAATCCCGAACATACTATTAGATCCATTAAACGACTAATGGGCACTGATGAAAAAACTAAAATTGATGACAAAGAATATTCAGCTCAAGAAATCTCAGCAATCATTCTACAAAAGCTAAAGGCAGATGCTGAAGGCTACCTTGGTAGAAAAGTAACTGATGCAGTAATTACTGTTCCAGCATACTTTAATGATGCTCAAAGACAAGCAACCAAAGACGCTGGTAAAGTTGCAGGACTTAACGTACTACGTTTAGTTAACGAACCTACCGCAGCATCTCTTGCTTACGGTCTTGATAAATCTCAAGATCACACAGCTCTAGTATTCGACTTTGGTGGCGGTACATTTGACGTATCAGTTTTAGAACTTGGCGATGGTATTTTCGAAGTAAAATCTACTGCTGGGGACAATAAACTTGGTGGAGACGATGTTGATCAAATCATTATCGACCAACTAGCTGAAGGTTTCAAAAGTGAAAATGGAATTGACTTAAGATCTGACAAGCAAGCTCTTCAAAGATTAAAAGAAGCTGCTGAAAAAGCTAAAATTGAATTAAGTTCAAAACCAACCACTGATGTAAATCTTCCATTCATCACCTCTGATGCAAATGGACCTAAGCACTTAACAAAAACAATTAAGAGAGCTGAGTTCGATCAATGGATTGAAACTATCTTAAGTAGATTAAAAGGACCTACAGAACAAGCTATCAAAGATGCAACTGATGTAAAAATTGACAAAGTAATCTTAGTTGGAGGATCTACAAGAATTCCTGCAGTTCAAGAAATTGTTAAGAAAATTACAGGCATTGAACCTGACAAATCCGTTAATCCCGATGAAGCAGTAGCTCAAGGAGCTGCAATTCAAGCAGGTATTTTAGGCGGAGAAGTTAAGGACGTACTACTTTTAGATGTAACACCTTTAAGTCTTGGTATTGAAACACTTGGCGGCGTATTTACTAAATTAATCGATAGAAATACAACCATCCCTACAAAGAAATCTCAAGTCTTTTCTACAGCAGCTGATAATCAGCCTGCAGTAACTATTAGAGTTTTCCAAGGGGAAAGATCCATGGCTTCAGATAATAAGATTCTAGGACAGTTCGATCTTGAAGGAATTCCTCCAGCACCTCGAGGTATTCCACAAATTGAAGTTTCTTTCGATATTGATGCAAACGGTATTGTAAATGTTAAGGCACTTGATAAGGGAACTAACAAAGAACAAAAGATTACCGTTACTGGATCATCTAACTTAAGCGATGAAGAAGTTAAGAAAATGCAAGATGACGCAGAAAAACACGCTGAAGAAGATAAGAAGAAAGCTGACGAGATCATGCTTTACAACGAAGTCGATAATATGATCTACCAATCTGAAAAAATGATTGTAGATAATAAAGACAAGCTTGATAAAGCTCAAGTTTCAGAACTTGAAAAGGAACTAGTCGAAATTAAGAAACTTCGAGACGAGAAAAACACAGAAGCACTAAAAACCAAAATGGAAGAACTTAACAAAAAAGTTCAAGAAATGGGTGCTGAAATGTACAAACAAGAAGCTGAAGCAGCAAATCCTGATGAAAAGAAGGATGATGGCGTTGTAGATGCTGAAGTCGTTAAAGAAGAAAAGTCAGACGATAAGGAAGAGTCAAAAGATGAAAAATCCGAAGACAAAGCTGAATCTAAAGACGAAAAGGCTGACGATAAAAAAGAATGAATGAAGCAATAGCCATTGCTACTCTTTTTTTTATTTTTCTTATTTTTAGAAGAGTAATTAAGGCATCACTATTTTCTGCAAAGAAAAGTAGAATCATCAAAGATGAACTGCTTGATATAGTGAACAACCCAAGATATAAGGTGAGAGGAAAGTATGAGTAACGATTATTACGAAACATTAGGTGTTGCTAAAGGTGCATCTAAAGAAGAAATCAAGAAAGCATACAAGATACTTGCTAAGAAACATCACCCGGATTTAAATAAAGACGATCCTACTGCTGAACAGAAGTTTAAAGACATCAGTGAAGCGGCAACCGTTCTTACTGACGATCAAAAACGTCAACAATACGATCAATTTGGAAACGCAGATAGTAACGGTGGCGCAGGTCAAGGTTTTGGCGGCGGAGCTGGATTCGAGGATATCTTCGGAGATATATTCGGTGGCTTTGGCGGCGGCGGAAGACGAAGAAAACCTACCCGTGGAAGCGATTTACAATACGAACTCTCAATTACATTAGAAGAAGCCTACGCAGGCACTGAAAAAACAATTCGAATTCCTAAATACGATACATGTGAAGACTGTAGTGGTTCTGGGGCTGAAAATGAATCAGATGTTGAAACCTGTTCAACATGTCACGGTCAAGGAGCAGTTAATAGACAAACAAGAACTCCTTTTGGCGTATTCAATATGCAAGCAACATGCCCTAGCTGTAAAGGTGAAGGAAAAACAATCACCAATCCATGTCTGAGCTGCCACGGCAGTGGAAGACGAGAAGTTACTAAAAATATCAAAGTTAAAATTCCTAAAGGAATACATAGTGGGTCTCAACTTCGCGTACAAAATGAAGGAGAAGCTGGAGAACATGGCGTTCCACCAGGTGACCTCTACGTATACATGCACGTACAAGATCACGATGTCTTTACAAGAAAGCAAGACGACATTATTACAAAGCACCCAATCCCATTCTCAATGGCTGCATTAGGCGGAGAAATCGATGTACCTACATTAGATGGTAAAGCAACCGTAAAAGTTCCAGCAGGAACTACAGCAGGAACCATCCTTAGAGTGAAAGGACGAGGAATTCCGCATCTTGGCAGATCATCCTCAGGTGATTTACACGTAGTTATGGATATTAAGGTTCCTAAGAAACTTTCTAAGAAAGCTAAACTTCTCCTAGAAGATTTAGATAAAGAAATGGGCAAAAAGGGCTGGTTCTAAACTAACTAATCTTATAAACCACCCAATCCAAGCTAACCCATGAAAGCTATTGTGATGACATGCGATACGTATAGACCTTTTACGCTGCACATGCTCAAAACATATGAAAAGCATTGGCCTTCTAATACATTTACATTTAGAATTCCCTATAATGAAGACAAGGGAGATCTAGAAAACAAATCAAACATAGAACTCATTAAATCACCAAAGCACATTAAACATACTGTTCTAAAACTTCTAGAGGATATTCCTGATGAAGAATGGATCTATTGGAGCATTGATGATAAGTATCTCGTTGACATTAATGAAAAAAAAGTAAATAAATTGCAAAAATGGATTCTAACACAAAAGGATCCAACACTTGCAGGCGTAAAATTCTATTCATATGGTAATTACATGAGATGTAACTGTCTACGATATAACAATAAAATAGATGAACCATGGGAAATGATAGAAACAAGGGACTACTACATGATCTGGATTAATCATTATGTAAAAGCAGGCATCATTAGACATTTATTCAATCATTTTCCAGACACCAAGTATCCTGCGCGAAAAATGGATTCTTTTCTGCGAGATGTAAAACTTCCGGAAGGAAAAAAAGGCTATGTACTCAAGGAAAATCTCTGTGTTACTGGCGAGAGTACCACAAAAGGGAAAATAACACAAAACTGCTCAGATAGTTTCAAGTCATATAATATGACAGTACCAAAGAACTTTAAATTAAGTAAAAAAACAATATTTAGAGGAAGAGACATGTACAGTGAATATCCACCATTTCAACCTCTTTGGAAGCAATTAATAAAAAAATTAAAACTATAACCATACATTTTTATACCAAGTTATCAAAAAGTCATCATGAAGTACATTTCATGGCTAGTTGCAATCTGTTTATTTCTTACTGTATTTAATGTAATGATCCTAGATACGGACTTTCAAACATTTCTCATCGAACATCATTCAAGTGATGAAGATGCAATAAATAAGCATGCGCAAGTGTTTGACTTCTTCAAAACAGGAACGCTTACATTAGAGATGACAGAACAAGAAGTCTCACACATGCAAGACGTGAGAACGCTCTATCATAATTTCATAATTATCTCTCTTCTACTTATCACCATTACGGGGTACATCTCATACAAAAAACGACCAAAAATAAACTTCAGACCAATTATTAAAACAGTTGCAATCATAGGTGTTATTACTGCAATCATTCCAAATCAATTATTTAGTTTATTCCACAAAATATTTTTCCCACAAGGAAATTATACGTTCCCAATTGACTCAACGTTAATATCTCTTTACCCTGCAAGCTATTTCTTTAGTTTATTCTTTTGGACTATAGGTCTTACAGTAATTATTATGTGCGTATTCCAAATAGGTAAAGAAAGAATTGATGAGTAAAAAAAGGATTTAGAAGACTATTCCAGATACTCTTTTATACTCTGCTCCATCAATATTTCTTATGTGCGGCATTATAGGCATCTTCAATAGTAAAGACGTGAAGGATCAGCTAGCAACTGCTCTAAAGGTTATGCAAGCACGTGGTCAAGATGCGTCAAATACATTCATTAAAGAAAATGCAGGTATTGGACACAATCTACATGCAATTGTGAATTACACACCACAACCACTTAATGATAAATTCGTCACCAATTGTGAGATCTATAACTGGGAAGCACTAAATGAGAAACACGATCTAAAAGCAGAAAATGATGCAGACTTACTTCTCAAACTCTTAGAAAAAAATGGAACAGAAGCACTATCTGAATTAGACGGAGTATATGCACTTTGCCTCTGGGAAGATAACAAAGTTCTTCTTGCAAGAGATATTCTTGGAATTAAACCAATCTGGTATACGCATAATAGGAGTTTTGCATTTGCATCTGAAAAAAAGGCACTTGAAGCTGCAGGCTTCTTAGATATTCATGAATTAAATCCAAGACAACTATTAACATACGACCAAGCAACTAACACAATCACACTAGAAGATAGAGACTTCTTCACCCTAGAACCTATTCATCAAGAAAAAGAAAAAGTAAAGCAATTACTCATTGAAGCAATTAAGAAACGAATTCCCAAAGGTCAAAAAGTAGGTCTTCTATTTTCAGGCGGTGTTGATTCGACATTCATTGGAACTATCCTAAAAAATCTAAACATCCCATTTACTTGCTATACTGCAGCAATTGTTGAAGAAACAATGAAAGAAGCTGAAGATCTCACATATGCTAAAAAAGCTGCCGAATTGATGGATCTAGATCTTAACATCAGTGAGATAAAAGTAAATAAAGTTTCAGAATACTTGAAAACAATTGTACCTTTAATCGAAGACTCTAATGTCGTTAAGGTTGGCGTTGCACTTCCATTTTACGTTGCTTGCAAAGCAGCAAAAAAAGATGGAGTGCGTGTTATATTCTCAGGACTTGGTTCTGAAGAGATCTTTGCAGGATATGAACGACATATCAAATCTGCAAATATTAACGAAGAATGTCTTTATGGCTTAAAACAGATGTATCAACGAGATCTTTACAGAGACGATGTTGTTACGATGCACCACTCTATTGAACTAAGATTGCCTTTCCTAGACAAAGAACTTGTACAAACTGCGCTAAACATCGATCCTGATCTCAAAATAACAAAAGAAAATAATAAAGCAATCCTCAGAGAGATTGCAAAAGAATTAGGTACGCCGCACATTATTGCAGATAGGAAAAAGAAAGCAGCACAGTATGGGAGTAAATTCGATAAAGCACTTGCAAAACTTGCAAAGAGAGAAGGGAAAAATAAGTCAGGTTACTTAAGGCAATTTTACCCAACATCTAATCTAAAAGTAGGTGCACTATTCTCATCAGGGAAAGACTCCACATATGCACTCTACATCATGCAGGAGATGAATTATGAAATTAGTTGCCTGATTACATTAGAATCAGATAACAAATCAAGCTACATGTTCCACACCCCAAACATCGAACTTACGAAATTACAATCAGAATCATTAGATATACCAAGGATTACTCAAAAAACAAAAGGTGAAAAAGAAGTAGAACTCGAAGACCTAGAAAAAGCAATCAAAAAAGCAAAAGAAGAATACAAATTAGACGCTATTGTTACTGGAGCTATCTTTTCAACATACCAAAGAAATAGAATTGAAACTATTTGTGATAAACTTGGGCTAAGTGTCTTTGCACCACTGTGGCACAAAAATCAGGAAGAAGAAATGAGAGAAATTATCACAGCAGGATTCAAAGTAATGCTCTCATCCATTGCAGCCTACGGCCTTACTGAAGAATGGCTTGGTAAAGTACTCACATTAGAAGATGTAGACAAACTAGCACTACTAGAAAAAAAATACAAAATCAATGTAGCAGGCGAAGGCGGAGAATTCGAATCGTTAGTTGTCGATGGACCTAATTTTTCCAAAAGTATAAATATTACAAAGTCAAAAGTAGTGATGGAAGATGAAAATACTGGCAATTTCATCATCGAAGAGGCTCATTTAAAATGAATCAAGACCACTACGAACAACTTTTAGAACGAAAAGATCAGCAAATTAAGCAGCTAGAAGAAAAGAATGCAACCTTACTTGCTGCCGTTTTTAAAAAAGAGAAAGAAAATGCCGAGATAAAGCGTAAGTTCCTCGAAATCCAAAAACTATTTTTAAAGAATCAAAATGAAAGGATAGAGTAAATAGGGTAAATCATTATAAACAAAGTCCCACCCTTTTCTACTATGCGTAGACTTAACTTATATCAAAATATTGACATTCTACAGTCGCATAATTTTACTCCTGGAAACATTGGTACCGTATTTAGTGCTGCAGTAAATGACCAGCATTCTAAATATCTTACAAGAATCCATGAAGGTGGAACTCCGCATGGAAAAACAGTGAACAAAATTGCAGGTGAATTTCAAAAAGGAGTTCGAGCATGGTTTTCTTCTTGCCGTATTGACGTAGTAGTCAGAGATGGCTCAGTAGGATCAGTCATGGCAAGAATACCTACTGAATATCCCTACATTACTAATACACAAAGTAATCAATTTCTAGAAGGTGTGCTGCACGATATCTTTGAATTAGAAGATCCCGAACTTATGGCAAACATAGGGAATAGAGTTATTGAAGGGTCTAGAGCATATAATGATCAAAACAGAAGAACTGATCATTACCTAATGGAGTATCAAGCCATCACTGATGCTTTAACACGGGAGCTCCAAGAATGAGTCCAGAAATAAGGGAGCAGTACTTCGTTCCAGATACAAATGTTTATCTTTCAGATCCTGCTGCAATTGAGTCCTTCGGTGCAAAAGATCCAACCACTACAAGAAATACCGTTGTACTTCCCATGCAAGTTCTAGCTGAATTAGATTCAAAAAAGGGTGAGATGGATAGTGCAAGAGGTTTTGCAGCAAGAGAAACTCTGCGAAAACTCAAAGAGTATATTCAAATGAGCGATGGTGGAAGCTTAATCGATGGAATTGAAATCGCTCCAGGCCACCTAATCCAAAGCTCAATTCAACTTTCCTCAGGAAGAGATATTACTGACAGATTTGGTGATAAACCAGATAATAGAATTATTCAAGTAGTAAGCGATATGAGATCAAGAAACCGAAATACACAATTTGTTACCAATGATTCAGGTGCATATATTATGGCAAGTTCTCTTGGATTTGAAGTTGACACTTGGAGAGATGTGGAATCATTAGAGGATCCAGCTCAGGCATATAAGGGATGGAGAGAAGTGAGTGTTGACCCTAACGAATATCACTCAAATATTAAAACTGCAAGTACTCTAGAAGTGGGAAGCATTGATGCAGACCTATCAGGGCTACAACCTAACGAATATGTCATTTTTGCAGGAGAAAATATTGGATCACTCCATAGCAGACAACTTCCTTCGGCTTTTAAACATAGAGATGGAATTTTGCATAAAGTATTCCCTGCAGATGATCAAGTGAGTCCCGTTAAACCAAAAAATATTCTTCAACACTGCTATATGGATGCACTTAGAGATGATGAAATAGGCGTCGTATTTGTTATAGGTGAAGCAGGTACTGCAAAAACATATCTTGCTACTGATGCAGCTCTTGCACTAGCATTCGGCGATGAAGCAATGGCAAATAGAGGCCATAACTCTGTAGGCCATAGCGATGGATCAAGCGCATATAATAAATTTCAACGTCTACTTATCACAAGACCTGCTGTATTTGAAAAAGACAATACGGTAGATATCGGTGCTTTGCCTGGTGATTTAGGTGAAAAAATGGCTCCGTGGGTAGCACCAATATACGATCAAATAGAACAACTTGCAGAAGGATACCATCTTGATGAAGATATTGTTGAAACATTAAAAGCAGAGAGAAAATTAGAAATTCTTGTAACAAGCCACATGCGTGGTCGAAGTTTAGCTAAATGCTTCTGGATCTATGATGAAGCTCAAAATGCATCACCATTTCAATTAAGAACTGCCATGACTCGTGTTGGCGAAGGCACCAAGATGATTCTTACTGGAGATCCAAAACAATGTGACATTAAGGGTATGGATGCTGTTCGAAATAATAGTTTAATTGGAGCAAACGAGAAATGGAAAGACTACAAAGGTAGTGCAACTATATACTTTGATCGACCTGAATTTGTTGTGAGAAGTGGTCTTGCTCGAGAAGCAATCAGACGTATGTAATTTTCTTTTTAATAATTTTTAATTAGTTTACAATAAAATTCATAAATTGTTTGTTCAATGAGAAATACGAATAGATAAATAATAAGCAATTACTTAAAATTTTAGAATAAATTTATTTCTTACTTTTAACTTTAGCCTTAACAGCTTTTTCAGAAATGATTGCAGAATTTCCAGTAGGGTCTTCAATGATTAACTTTACTTTTTCTTGTCCCCAAATTACTTTTTGTAATTTTTTGATCATATTCTTAAGTTTCTTTTTCTTAGTATTATCATCTTCGGCATCTCTTGCATTCTCAAGAGTATCCTTAAATTTATTAAGAACACCTTCTATGTTAGTAACGTATCCATTACTAGCAGGTCCAGGATCAAGTGAAATCATGTGAGGAATTTTAACAGTAGCTTCAGAACTTCGAACAACGCGAACATTCATATCATCTTCAGATTCAATCTCATATGTGAATTTTGAACCTTCTTTTGGTTCTATTGCTTCAACATCAGATTTTTTAAATCCACAGTCAGTACAGCTCATTCCAAAGACAGCTACTTGTCCAAAGTATGGAATTTCTTGTTCTCCTTCAGAGAGTGTACATGTGCTTTTGCCGCAGATTGGGCATGGTTGTTTTTCGAGTGTGTCCATTGTTTCCCTTGAGTTGGATGAGGTTTAAAAAGATTACCATAGGATCATTTTTTAGCCTTTTTTGTTTTTGAAGCTTTTGCTTTATAGCGAGAATCCACATGATTTAATTGCGTGAAAAGCATGTAAATTATGAGTACAATCATCATTAATTCAAAGACTGCATTGAACCAACGAGGTATGAGTTCTTCTGTTATAATGTTCAAAAACTTCATTGCAGTAATTAACGATTCTAATAGGAAGATACCAATTACAGCGCATAAATAATACCATGGTTCCAAGAAGATACTTTTATCTACCTTTTTCATACGAACCAGTTTCACAATTAAATAAAATGCAACGAGGATTAATGCAATGTTATATAACGGTGCAATTTTTCCAACACAGCTTACAGCTGTACATTCTAGGACCATCGTTTCTCCTTGACTACTTCTATTTGACGAAGGATTGCCCCAATTAAGAATGCCATAATAAGACTAGGTATGATATGACGTAGAAAGTTAATACTTCTAAGAATATTGAATGCATCAAGAACTCCAACAATTTCCACCATAGCGAAAAATACAAGTGCAATGATCATAAGCTTCCAAGCACGAAGTTCTTTATTTACATGACTTACCCTATACAAGGATGCAGCAATAATTCCTGCTGCTATAGATAGGAAAACAACAGTTAATTGTAGAACACCAATGTAAAAGAGCGTATCTGCCATAAGCAATTTATGCTAAAACTCCTATTTAAATGCTTCGTTCGAAGGTTTTATAACTCTTCCATAACCACTACAAGACCATGGAATACAGAAATGCACAGCTTTATGAAAATCTGAGAAGAGACGAACAACTTGCAAAAACAAGAGTACTCAGAAGTGAGCTAGGTGATAAGAAAACATTAGATGTTGGATGCGGTACTGGCCTTAGTTCTTCACTATTTTCAAACGTTGTGGGTATTGATCCTGAGCAAACACTTCTTGATGCTAATCCATACCCCCATAAGAAGGGGAATGCAGAACAACTTCCATTCAAGGATGATGAATTTGAATCAGTTATTGCTGTTACTTCTATTCATAACTTCAACGATATAGAACAAGGACTTTTAGAAATGAAACGCGTTGGAAAACGATTTGGATTTTCACTTTTAAAAGCAAGTAGAAAATTAGAAGAAATCAAGATGCTCATCGGATGTCACTTTGAAGTTGAGAAAGTCGTGGATCAGCAGATCGATTTAATATTACTGTGTCGCAAGTAAGACTTTCCATTGTACTTATCCATTCACCCATGTGTTTAGACCAATCTGAAAAGAATGCACATTCTAATGCAGTTACCCTATAACCGTCATGCATAACAAAGTTCATAGTTTTACCAGTTCCAAAAGAGATAGTGCCATCATGCATAACAAAATCATATTCAGGATATAAATGTCCTGAAATAACATCTCTGAGCGTATAGACAACATCATTCCACTTTTTTTCTTGCATGCCCTTGCAAACTCTTACATGAGCCGGATTACATGTTTCTAAAGCTAAATACACATCAACATATGCCGACCCATGATCTTCTCTAAGTACAGCAAGAGTTTCCACAGGCATTTCACTATTCTTTCCTGCAAGATCAATAAGAAGAGGGTTCATTCTGTGCCTTACACATTCCTCTAATGAAGGTAGTGTATCCGCAAGCAATAATCTATCTGCAAGAGGTTTTCTTGTTAAGTGAAAAATAAAACTATCAGGTTCAGGAATTGTTTCATCCTCAACAAGAAGTGATAGTGCTTGATTGAAAATACCATACTCCCTTGAAGCAAAAGAATACACTTTTTTTGTATCCAACATAGGCATAGTTATTTTATAAAATTCTAAATAATCACTTAAAAAGATTACTGTTTAGTGTACACTACTTCCATCTGGAACGTCAATAGAAATGGTTTCTGATACGCTTTTGAGTACTTTTCCATCTGCAAGTAATTGTTTACCCTGTACTTCAAGCTTTACTTTCATAAAATCATCAAATACAATTCTAGATCTCCTAGGTTCCATATCTTCAGTGCACACTTGCTCACCTGGTTTTGAATTAGCTGCTTCAACAACGACTATCTCTTCCCCATGATCAGCTGCAAGGAGCATCCCAAAGCTCTCCACACCACGCAATTTAGCTTTTTTAAGATTACACACCACAATGACATGTTTTCCAATTAGTTCTTCAGGAGTGTAATAAGGAGCAATACCAGATATTATTTGTCTTTGTTCATCGCCTAAGTCAACTTGCTCTTTGTAGAGTTTATCAGCACCTTCCACTTTTTCAACTGCTGTAATTTTACCTACTCGCAGATCTAATTTAAATTCTTCCTTCATCGATTCTTCAATCCTTGGAAATAGTAAAGGAGATTTCACAAGTTCATAGAATTCCTCCCCATATTTCCATTTGTCAACAGGCGATACACGTGTTCCAAGTGTTTTAGCAATCTTTTCACATGCATCAGGGATACAAGGAGAAAGCAAAATAGTGAGTAAACGAACATGTTCTAGTACATTATAGAGTACAACATCTCTATTTGCATCATTCTTCCAAGGTTCTTTTTCATTAAGATAGGCATTTATTCTGTTTGAGTAATGTCCAAGTTCTTCAATTACTCTATGATATGCATTCTGATCGTAAAGTGATTTAATGTGTTCAATGTCAATTGAGATTTCGCTCTCACCAGCTGGATTGATAACGCCGCCATAGAATTTTGTACTAAGGACAATGATTCGATTCACTAAGTTGCCCACATCATTAGCAAGTTCAGTATTATAGAGTTTAATGAGATCTGTTTCATTGAACTTTCCATCTTCCCCATGTGTTACTGATTTAAGTAAATAATAACGAAGAGCATCTACAGAGTATTTGTCAAGTAATTCAATTGGGTCAATCCCATTACCCTTACTTTTACTCATCTTCTGTCCTTTTTTGTCATTGATGAAACCATGGACAAAGAGTTTCTTAGGTAGTTCGTATCCTGCACTAAGAAGCATTGCAGGCCAAATAACTGCGTGGAACCATTGAATGTCTTTCCCTACAATATGTTCATTACATGGCCAGTAAGCATCTTTACCTGCAGTAAGGTAATTGTTGAGTGCATCAAACCAGACGTAGAGTACGTGTTTTTCATCAGGTACAAAATCAATACCCCAAGGTAATTTATCTTTAAGGCGTGTTACACTGAGATCTTTTAGTGGTTCTTGTAACCGTGAAAGTAATTCATTTCTTCGAGTTTCAGGAACGACGTACCCTGATTTGATGAAATCAATAATTTGCTGTTGATACTGTGATTGTTTAAAAAAATACGTTTCTTCTGAGCGAAGTTCAACGTCGCGATTACATTGTGGGCATTTTTCTTCTGCAAGTTCCTTTTCAGTCCAAAAACTCTCGCAGGGAGTACAATACCAGCCTTCATACTCGCCTTTGTAAATATCGCCCTTATCAAAAACTACTTTTGTGAATTCTTTGACAAATTGAACGTGATCAGCGTCTGTAGTCCTTACGAAACGATCATATGAAATCGAAAGTTTTTTTGCAAAATTCTTAAAGAGGTCAGCCTGACCATCTACAAATTGCTGTGGAATTTTCCCGGCTAGTTTAGCTGATTCATAGATCTTTTGTCCGTGCTCATCAAGTCCAGTTGTAAATAATACATCGTCTCCAAGAAGCCTTTGCCACCGTGCTCTTACATCTGCTAGAATTTTTTCATATGCGTGGCCCATATGCGGCTTTGCATTTGGATAGTCAATTGCAGTAGATACAAAGTATGTTTTCATAAGAATAAAAAAAGAGAAATAGTTTATAAAGCTTCACTTAAGCTTTACGATTTTAACTTTTTAGTTATACCAATCTTCTCATTACAAGATTCGCAGTGAAATATTACCGCTTTAGCAGCTTTTTTCTTTCCAGTTTCAGGATTTAGTATTGGAAAAGATTTTCGTATGAACGGAACTGTGACTTCACCCTCATGTTCGCATTTGGGACAGGTATATTGAATTTCACACTCAAGTGTTTCCTCATATACATCTTTTTCTACTGAATGTTTACATTCAGGACATTCATATTCCTCAGAACGAATTTTAGGTTTTCCTGTTTTTGCATCAAGGGGTTTACCCATAAGTCCTTTACCGCATTCAGGACATTTTTGTTTATAAGCCCAAGCCATAGCTTTGCCTTTTTCTCCAACTGTTCGCCTTGTCATGTAGATAAGAGCGTCCATTGATTCAGGAATAGTAACCATTAATCATCTTAAAGAGAAGTGCTTTAAAAAAGTTTTGATACACGTTAAAAAGAAAATTAAATAAATGGAGAAGAATAATTATTCATTCGTACTATTTTCTTCGTTCTCAGGAAGCCAGTCCATTGCTATAGCATGTCCTACTAAGGCTTTACCATTGCCAAATAAACCACCTGCCCAATGTGAAAACTTGAACAAAAATGTACTCCTATCAGAATCACTCTCTAAATCAAGATCATTCGATTTGACAATCAAAAAACTACCAATTACTAAAAAGATTAACACAATTACCCACAATTTCATATTTTTCCTCCAGCAGTATTCATTATTTCACGAACATTTCTAAATGATACTTTTGCATACTTGCGAAAATCTTTGCCACTATCTCGAAGTGCAATTAAGGAATTAAAAACATGTGTACTTCCAAGTGGAAGCTTTTCACCAAATAAAATTGAAAGCTCCTGTATTTGTTCTAGAGCAAGTGCCCTTGCAATAACGGATGCTGCTGCAACTTCAATATATTCATCTTCAGCTCGAACAACTAACTTTGCACCTGCGACAACAGCTCCTGGATATTGATCTACAATGACTTCTTCATCAGCAAATTCTAGTGCCTTAGTACATTTCGTATGAAGTTTATTCATAACGCCAGTAAGACCATACTTTTCAATTTCACCATTGTATTCTTCTGGATACATGTTAACAAAGTAAACTTTTGCTACTTCCTTTACTTTTTTAGCTAAAATTCTAATTCTAATATCAGTTAGTTTTTTGGAATCTTTTATACCAAGTTCCTCAAGGGCTTTTCTTCCAGTATCATCTGCTTTTACTGCAGCAACGACTAATCCACCGAACGTATCGCCTTTTAAGGATTCATCTGATCCAATTCTTGTAACCATGAGTATTAAGTGATTAGAGGCTATTTAAGTATTTCGCCTATGAAACTAAAAACAAATATTTATATACGTAAAGGTCAGTAAAATTGGTATGATACTTGAAAATAGATTGGTCTCTATGGCAAAATGCATGATCTTAAACTAAGTCTTGCAGCAAACGGTAGAGCACACAAAGCACTAAAAGCTGCAGGATACAAAACAAGATCACTTATTGGAACTTCATACGATTTTAATACTGCTAACTTTGTGCAAGCATTCAAAATAGCAGGTGTTGATGTAAAAAGAGACTACGTTCATCTTCACGCAGGAACGTTAGATGTTGAAGAACACCACGAAGGCAAATCAACTGTTATTCTAAGACATGATACAACAGCTGGAAGAATTATTTTAACTGGCGTCATTGACACAGATAGACTATTAAGATTCTAAAAACCACTTAAACTGGTTTGTTCATTTTTTTCTTTAATGTTCTTATACGTTGCCCATGATTTTCTAATAATATGAGATACATTTGGATTATCCCAGTGCTCTGCAATAAATTTCTTCGTATTAGGGTCAGATGCATAGCCTGAACCAAAATTTAAACCATGAATTTCAGAAAGTTCTTTCATCTTGCGATCACGAATTACTTTAGCTATAACTGATGCAGCAGCAACAACAGCGTGCTCTTCTGCTCTGTGCTGCACTATAAGTTCAGTTTCATGTTCTAATCGCTTAAATAAATACTCTTTGTATGATTCTAAATTACGATCAGGACAATCTATGATGATTTTATTAGGCTTTAAAGCTTCAATTATTTCAATAGTCTTATTTGCTTCAAGTTTATTCAGATTGAGTGTCTGTGACTCAAGTGCAGCATCAATTTCTACAGGATCTACAACAACGACGTGATAATCTTTTACTACAGCAATTATTCGATCATAAAGCTCTTCTCGAATTTTTGCAGTTAAATCCTTACTATCTTTAACTCCTAGAACCTCAAGTTTTGCAACAAGCGCATTATCTATAACAACTCCGCACATAACCATACTACCAAGAACGGGACCTCTTCCAGCTTCATCAACACCTGCTAATAACATCATCTATAAAAGAAAAAACTCCTATTTAAGCATTTAGATTACGCTCTTAAAGGAAAGATCCAATTAATTTTCCAATTAAGAAGCTAAATCCATAAAATACTCCGATTCCACCAGGAAGTAAGACGACTAGATATCTGAAAAACTCCCTTGTACTTCCTTTTAGAATCATAGAAATTATTAGAGAACTCATTAAAGATGTTATGGCAATCATAACGCCTGCAAAAATACTAAAGTCTCTCGGTGACATTGATACTTCTGAGATAGTAAGCGGTGCATTTACTTCTGCTGCAACGGCAAGACCTGCAGTCATTACTTTCATTACAACAAGAATTTGTTTAGAAAGCGCCATAAGCAGTGGACCAGCAAGCATAACCGCAAACCCAATGAAAATAGTGTATGACGTAACATTTGCAGCCATTTCTTTTTGTAGTGTTCTTCCTTCCTGAATGTTCTTTGCAACATTTGTTAGAATATCTTCTAGCTGACTACCAGCGCTAATACCTTCTACCATAATACTCACTGCGTGTTTTAGTAAACGTGAATCATATCTATCTGCGAAATCCTGCAATGATTCTGTTAAGTCCTTACCTGAAAACGTATCTTTCGCAACTTGTTCAATTTCGTGTGCAAGTACACCCAACTCCGGACGAAATGCTTTCCACATAGCTCTATCAGGACCCATCCCTGCTCGAAGATTTGCTACAACAAGCTGCAAATAATCAGGAAGTACTTCTTCAATTGTTTTATGACGTTTAAATATAAGAACATCCAAAAAGATAAATAAGAAAAGCCATGATAAAAATATAGTAATTGCAAAAATAAGTGTCCAGAGTAAAATAATTGATAGAATTACTTGAAATACACCAGACCCAAGAACTGAGAATTGAATTAGCAGTACAATACTGATAAGCAAGTTAATGACAATTGCTACATTGAAAATTATTCTTGAGATACGTTCTTGTTCTATACGTATCCCTGCTTTCATCAAGTGACTACCAAGAGTCGTTCTATCTGCCCTAGGCCTTTTCTTTTTCTCAACTTTCTTCATATGTGAACTGCCGGCCTCGAACTTTTAATTACTGCAAGGAACATAAATTGTATAAGGCCTAGTCCTACAGCAAAGAGAATCAAAAAAAGAAGCTCTATTCGAATAGATACAAAAGAAGAAAGTACTGTTAACATAGTTACTCCTAGAGACGGGATAATTACTGCAATCATCATGTAAAACATAGCAATGGGATTTAGTTTACGCCCATACACCCTACTTTCTACAAGCTGCTCTCTTGCAATTTGATCAACTATTTCTTTGAGTGCTGTGCCTACATTAGCTCCTGTTTGTAGGGAATTGAGGATTTGCCACAGTACACGACGAACTTTTTCAGAGGGAGTGAAATTTGCAACAGTTGAGATTGCAACTTCCATATCAGTACCTGTGTTTACTTCAGTAATGATTTCATAAAAAACAACACCAATTTTATCAAAGCTTCTAGCAACGCCATCTATACTTTCATATAATGGAATAGAACTTTCTAGCTCAATAATTAAATAACGTGTTGCATCAAGTACTTCACTATCAAGTGAACGACGTTTAACGAGCGCTTTAACATCTGGAAGCTTCATGAAATACAGGAAGAGCAATGCAAAGACCACAGGAACTAATACATAGAACCAGGCAGATATTCCCCTTGTTTTTATTAACACAAGGGCTGCTATGAACATAATCATAGTGGTTAAATAGAAAGCAGAGAGAAATGTCTTCTTTACAAACGCTTCAGGTTCAATTTCCATTCCTGCTTCACGCAGTTTAGTAGTTAAATTAGGAAAAGATTGTGCAATTCTTTTGAAGAGTCTTGATTTCGTCATTGTTTTGCATAATAATCAGCAATTACTTTACCCACTTCTTCAAGACCGTTAATCTTACTTGTAACGAGGTAATGTAATACTTTTTCTTTCTCCTTTAATTCCTTTTTAATTTCAGATTCTGTAGCCCCAGTAAAAAGCTGCAATTTTTTGATTAAATTTTTAGGTTTACCCAGGATTTTTAATTTATCTTGACGAGCTTCATGTTGCGCAAGTAGAGATGCATGCCCATCACGTGTAACTTCAGCCATCTGCAGTGTTCGCCTATAACCAAGACGTCTATTACGGTACTGCACGATAATTAAATCAAGCGCTAGAAGCATTGCTTTAGGAACACTAATAGGCGGAGATGTTAAACGAGTGACAGTCTCTTCTGCACTATCTGCATGCACTGTCGCATATACACTATGACCTCTATGAATTGCTTCGAAAAGTACTTCGAGCCGTGCAGATGCATCATCGAGTGCTTCTTGCTCAGTATCAAATACTTGACCAAACCCAACTAGATTAGGTACAAGTACTTGGTAATAATATGAACTCTCTCCAACAATCTCGCAACCAACACAATCTGTACATTGATGGTGTTTAGTCCAGGAGACGTAATAAAGTCAGTGTCAATAAAAATAGAACTTGGCGTAGCTAGTGGTCTTGGCGTTTGAAAAACAGTACCGCCATTCATCGTAACTGTCACATCATCAGATTCTAGTGTTGCTAAGCTCAAATAGGAATTAAATACTTCTCCTGTTAAGTTATACACTCTTGTTACATCATTACTTACAGCAGTTCCAAATTCTTCAGGAATAATTACATCAATCTTACCGAATTCCTGTGTTAATGGTGAACGCGTATAAGAATACTCAACATAGCTACTGCCTGATTGGTCATCCACTGCATCAGCATATAAAATTGAATCACCATCACCCCAGAAACAATCTCCATATGTGTTCAAATACACAGACACGACATTATTCCCTATTGAGACATCAGAGGTAAGGTTAAATTCTTCATCTATACTCTCACCAGATAACCAAGCAGGAGAATTATTCAAAAAGATCGTATCGTTGTTAATATATCCCCGAAGATTATAATTCTCCCCATCAGGTATACTTGAACAACCATCTCCACTGCCTCGTGATTTTACTTGATTTTGAGAATATGATTCAATATCATTTGCAACTAAATGTAGTGTTGCATCAGTTATTGTTGCACCCACAGGAATATTAATTGGCATCGTAGCCCAAACTCCACTTCGTTTCTGACCTGTTTCTTCACTTAAAATATCATCAAAATATTCTCTTACGGTAATCATATCTTGAACTTCATACAATCCAGTAGAATTGTATAGTACTGCCAATCGAGTTCCTGGATGTAAGTGAGCATGTCCAGAGTTTTGAGACACGAGGTTAATTTCAATAGTGTTTTTTCCATTCACTATATGGCTCCCTACATCAGCTTTTGTAAAAGCTACTTGTGTGCTTGAATCCAGAGGACTTTCTTTATTGTATAGCCAATCATCTTGGCTAAGGCCTATATCTGCTCCATTTATCGTAATCTTCATTGAATTGATGTTAGATTGACCGTAGTGAATTGCAATATAGAATGTTGCATTATTGACAGAAGTTGCATTAATATCAATTTCTTTCGTGATTGTCATACCCTTACCACCATCATTTCCGCTTCCTTGTGGATGAAAATAATAGACAGCTGCTGTTGACTTTGCAACTTTCAATGCAATTGCTCTTGCAGTAAACCCTTCAACAGCTCTTCCATAAGTAATTCCACTCACAGTTCGTTTTCCAACAGCAATAGTCCCACTAGATACTCCAGTTCCATAAATGAGCGTATTCCCTACCCTTAATTCATAATCATCAAGCAAATTACCAAGTACTGTTCGCGTCAAGTTTTGCGCATCATCAGTATTATTCTCTGTCCAGAAAACACCGAGTTGTTCAATAACAGAATTTGTAAGAGTAACATTTCCACTGCCATTAATGGACTGTAAGTATGTTTGATTAAACTCACTCATTTCAATTTCTGCAAGTACATTTATTGCATCAGTTGCAACAAGTGATGCTTGCCTAATTGGAGTCGTGTGAGGTAAAATTGTAGGTAAAAGTATCATTAAAATAGCTAAAAGCGTAATTGCAAGTAAGGAATCAATAGTAAATATTGCTCCCTCAGTTCCATGAGTAGATAATAATTTTCGTTGCTGAGCCATTGCATATTCCTATCCTCCTTACAGGTACTAAATTTGATGCAGTTATATCAACTTCAACTGGACATGTTTGTGTAATTGTTCCACCATCACCAATAGGCGTTAAATCCATTACTTGACATCCATCATTGTCCTCTGCAAAAATAAAAACATTGTACTGCAATCTAAGTGCTGAGCGAACAGCGCTATAATTCATTGTTGCAGCACTATTCCACTTTGAATATGAAATTCGATATTCGCCATCAGTAACGCCAAGGAGCTGTAGACTACTCCCATTCCAATCGCTGGGCTGACCGGTGGTTAAAAATAGTCCCGAAACATCAATGCCTTCGCGAAGTAAATCTGCACTAATAATCGGCGGTGCTTGATCAGTAGAAATTTGATTGAAAAATGCAATTACCATGAGTACAAATAAGACACTTCCAACCATGAAGTCTATACTCCAGAGTTGTCCTTTAGTTGAGACTAATTTCACCATCATGTTTCCTAATTGTGTTTACGCCCTTTACTGGCTGGCCTGTTGTTGTAAATATGACTTTTGATGATTCAAATGAATCAGAAGTTACAATAATGACACTTTCATTGAGAATTATTACAGAGTAATCAACAACCCCAATTTTTTCAGGAAGTGTGAAATTTCTTGAATAGCCATCCGACACTACAGCTGCAAGTAATACTTCATCAAACAAGGTATCTACAACATGTCTAATGAGTTCCTGCTCCCTTTGATCCGTTCTTGTGTTGTATTAACAACAATTGCGGAGGTAATCAGAAGCATAAGTGCTAATCCGGCAGTAAAATAAATTAAAAGTTCAGCTGCTGCTTGACCTCTAACTGATCTCAACATACGTCCCCTTGTTTTCAATTTGTAGCAGATATGTGCCACCATTAGATGGGAGTGTTCCCGTCATGTTAATTGAAGTAGGTATAATCACTTCAGTAATTGTACTATTACATACAGCAAAGACAGTCTCTCTGTTAGCAAGTGTACCTGACTTCATAGATATTGGAAGACGAACACGTACATCAGCTCTTGACGGGTACCCGAGATAAAAAACTGTTTCAGCAGTATCTGCAATTCTTTGACCTGCTATAAATGGGGGCTCTCGATCTACCTTACAAATAAAATCAGCACTTTGAGAAGAATAAATAAAAAATAAAGGAATAAGGAGGGTGATAGCAAAGCCAATTATCAGCATATACTCAATTGCTATCTGTCCCTTATTATTCATAAAATTATTGTACCGTTTTTACAACTCGTCCAACTGCTACGTGTTCAAGACCGGAATCATCATTTGTATATGTGATGTTCACATCTTCTTGTAATCTAACACCTGCAGTAAGTACACAGGATACTGTAAAAGTAGCTTGTTCACCATTTAAGATAAACTGATCTGTTGTATTAGTAACACAACTGTTAACTCCTAAAGTTGAATTTGCCATATCAAAACCAAATCCGTTTAACATTACTACAGTAACACCTGTTGTTGTTGCTTGAGCATCTATACAGCTAATACCGCTTGGCATTGTACACGTTTCAGGTAAGAATCTTTCAGGAGAAAGAACACCGAAAAATGCAAGTGCTGCAATTGCTGCTAGAACTACTAAAATAGCCTAACCATACGTCATCAGGAACTCTAAAGCCGCCTGACCTTTTTTATTATTATTAAATTTATTATTTACCATACAAAAACCTCCGAAGCATGATACCTAACAAATCACAATTATCCCATTTAAATGTTCTCATTTGGCTCTCGTCGATAGAAGGAATTTGTTTTTAAAAAGAAGATGAAAAAGAATCCCATAAATGTTCAATTTTATGCACGAGTTAAGATTTCGCAGCCATCAGCGGTAACAATTACGCTATGCTCAGCTTGACTCACCATCCCTTTGCCCGAATCAACCAAAGGTGGGTGAGGATGGAGTGCATGTAAGCGTTGTAAATTCTTCAAAGCCATTTTTACTTTAAATGCAGGAATGGTCTTTGTTAGATTTCTTGTTGTAAATGGCATCCCTTCAAATTTACTAATTGCGTCTTGAACTAATCGATCGCCAGGTGTTCGAACGGGTTTTGTTGCAAGTTGAGAAAAGATAGTTGCTTCTCCAGCTTCAATAACTCTTCCAGAGCCAGTAGATGCAAAGGGTTCGATGGCAAAGACAATGCCTTCAGTAATAATAAAATCACTTCCGTTTGCATAATTAGGAATAGTTGGCTTTGTGTGAATGGTATGATAGTCAAGTCCATGACCGGAAAGATTAGCAACTGGATTAAATCCTCTTGCCTTAATTGCAGTTTCTATTACTTCACCTATTTCGCCAGTAGTGACGCCAGGTTTAATAAAATCAATTGCAGCAGCTAATGCATCACGTGATGCTTGGATGAGTTCATCATGCTCTCCTGTTAAATCAACGCTTACAGCATTATCGCCAATAGCACCATTAACTTCTGCACCGCAATCTAAACTAATGACTGATTTAGGCATAACTGTTTCATCGTCCGATTCAGGACAAAAGTGTGCAGCGATAGCACCAATAGAAATTTGAGTTGGAAATGCAGGTTTAGCTCCGAGTTCAATTATCTTTGCGTCAACTGCATTACATATATCGACTGCCTTAGCTCCTAGAACAACAAGTTCTCTTCCAAATGCTAAAGCGGTTGCAGCAATAATGCCTGCTTTTTTCCAATCGTCAATCTTTTTAGTATAATGATCATTCATGTGTTACATATCCTTTGAGTAACAATTTTCCAAGTGTACTTAAAGTGATTGATATTTTCCCATCGTGTTGATGCGTTTCTACAACACCAAGATCCTTTAGACCTTCTGATTTCAAGTTTCCATTAATATGATAAGAAATTAGTGGCATACTCATTTTAGCTTTTTTAGATAATTCATCAAGTGAGCTACAGCAGCTCTCATCAGAGATTGCTCTTAGAAGTTCCATTTTTTTATCAGTAAGCATCCTGTAGTAAGAAAACTTCAGAATTGGAAGAAGCATTACATGATTTAACTCAACTGCAATTGCTTTTATACCATTAACAAATGCTGCAGAAGTTGCAGCGCATTGTGTGTTTGAATCGCCTGAGGAAGTATTAATTATAAACTGATGAGGATTTTTACCTTGAGTGAGTTCTGCTATTTTTTCAAAAATAACTTCCCATACATCGCCTTCAATTTGAAGAAGTGTAACGCCAATTCCTTTTCCAATTAATTCTTTCTTTGTTTTCTCAGCTTTTGCTTCGAATTTAATAGGTACTATGAGGATAACTGACTTTGAAGGAAATGCTTCAAGACCTGTTATAAGATTCTTAATATTCTTGCCATATGGCGCAATTGTAGTGTATTCCATAGATATAGAGCCGAGAACTGCATTTATAAAGATTTGGTTAAACCTTGCGTAAAAGGCCTTTAGGCATGAAAGAGTACTTGTATTCCTTATATGCAAAGAGCACCTCATAGTGATTTATGTAATCAGTAAACGTAGAACGAATAGCATTGATGAACTCATGAATGTGTTCTGAATCTTCATTAGTGACATACACTAAGTAATCCCAATCTCCAAATAATTCAGTTGCCCAGAGCACAGATTTCCTACCTGCAACAAATTGTTTGAATGCCTTGTCTGTTTCTTTAGAGCGTGATGATGTTTTGAACAAAATACTTTGAATTTTTAATCCCATGAGTGCAAAATTAATAACTGGACGAAATTGTAGAATATACCTTGATTCAACGAGTTTGCTAATCCTATATCGAACTCCATCACTACTCATCCCCAGGGCTAATCCAAGATTTTTCAAACTCATCCTAGCATCTTCTGCAAGCAGTGTCATCAATAAAAGATCTTTCTCATCAGGAGTGTATTCTTTTTCTTTCAATCTAAATTGTTTATTGAATGACGGATCTTGCCTGAGAAATTTGTCTTTAATATCAACATGCGCAATAGTTGGTAGTACAGCACTCTTAAATGTCTCAAGTAAAATACTCGCTGTATACTCTGATACCTTAACACCTTCTGCAAGTTCTAGAAATACTTCTTGACTTTCTTTTGCAGATGCTGCCATTATAGCTAATTCAAGTGTGTATTTCCCTGTATAAGATATTAATGCATTAACTAATGGGTGCGAGATTGCTCGTTTTCTAAACACAGCTTCAGAGCTCTCATCAAGGAGCGTAATAAAGTAATGAAACGACTGAAATCCTAGCTTTGAAATATCTATCACGCTCCGTGATCCAATGATTAAGTTATTCTTTTCCATTGATCGAAGGCGATATTCAACTGATTGTCTTGAGAGACGAGTTTGCTCTGCAACTTTTTTCAGTGGAAGACGCACGTTTTGACAAAGAAGTGAGAGAATCTTTTGATCTTTTTTATCAAGAACTACCTTCTCCGATGTGTCTTCCGTAAAAATTACTCGCATAATGATAAAAAACCTGAATAAACATATTAATCTTTTGTATAAAGACAAGAAATCAGTACGCATTCTTTTAACTCTTTGAAATAATGTAATATTGGATGAAAGGAGCATATAATGAAACTAACCGTATACGGTACACGAGGATCACTGCCAACACCTTCTGTAAAAAGAGGAGACAATCTATTTTCAACACTTGAGTTTGGTGGAAATACAACATGCTATTTACTTGAAGCAAATGATGGGAAAAAACACATCATAGATGCGGGTTCAGGTATTCGTGAACTTGGACTTGATCAGACGCCAGGAGATGTTAATCTCTACATCAGTCACACACACTGGGACCATATTCAGGGATTCCCTTTTTTCAAGCATGCATATATCCCATCTGCACGTGTTAATATATTTGGAGAAGCAAAAGTTACTGGAGACCTAGTAGAAGCAATTCAGCGAACAGATCCTTCAAAAGTTATGCAAACACTACAGGTAAATGGGATTGGAGTAAAGCAAGTATTTGAACAACAACAGAATGAAAGAAATTTTCCAGCACCACTTGATATCATGCAAGGAATTGGAGAGTTTACTGACTTTATCCCAAGCGGACCCATCTATGAAGATGGTTGTACAAGAATTGAAACAGCTCCAGTAAATCACCCAGGTGGATGTGTGTCGTACAAGTTTATAGAAAAAGAAACTGGTAAGTCGATAGTATTTTGTAGCGATTTTGAACCAGATAGTAACGGACTTGATGATGCACTACTTGAGTGGTGGAAGGGAGCTGATGTTGTACTTGCTGATGGACAATATGAAAAAGGATCTAAGAAAAATCCATTTGTTAAAACATGGGGACATTCTGATTATGCCACCAATGTAGATCTTGCAAAAAAGGCAGGCGTTGGATCAATGCTCATTGTCCATCATGATCCAGTCATGGATGATGTAAATTTACTTGGACTTGAAGAAAGAGCTAAAACATATGCTGGGTCAGGACTAGAACTTGCGCTTGCAAGAGAGGGAAGAACATACGAGATTTGATTCATCCACGGCCGATGATTGAGTTAAATAACTCAGGAGGCTTCATTTTTTTTATGGTGTTACTGGGTAGGTGAAATCTGTATAGCTGTTATAACAATTACACTCGCAAACGTAGTTTTTACATCTAAATGGATCAGTATCTCTTAGTGGTACGTAACTTTTTTCATCACATGCTTCGATGCATACTGGATGAAGTGTATTATTCTTAGCATAGCAATCATTTACTTCCTTGCAACTTGTTATAATGATATCTTCAAAAGCAACAACGTACCAGGTATCTTTTTTGATAAAATCAAAGAAGACATGATATGAATCTTTAATGGTGTTTGTTTCTAGATATCGTACTTCACCTGTAGATTCATTTATGGATACTCGATCTAGAACTCTAAATGATACATCACTCTTTCTAATACCTTGAAATATTTCGGTTCCTGAATCAGTGTAGACTTCATAGGTTCCAAGTTCATGGTATGGGAAGTAAAACATGAAGTCATCTTTTGAAATTTGAGATTTCAGATTTGGATCAAGCAGTTCATATACTATTGACACATTATTCGCAAGTAGTGCATCACCAAATACTGTTGCACGTTCTCTGAGTAGTTCTTTATCACTCATAGAGGTTATGGGAGCAGTAATTACTTCGGATGCAGGTTCTTCAACAATAGTTTCAGCAATGTCATTTACAATAGGGATTTCTTCATCAAGTGAAGTATTCTCTTCAATGGTAGCTTCTTCTTCAATTAATTCTTCCATAGATCCTTCAATTGCTGCTTCAAATTCTTCATCAAAGGATTTTTCAAGATCTTCTAGCGTGAATTCTTCGTCATTATCACAAACTGCGTTATCGTTCATGTCAAGACAGCAGCTTTTCTCATGATTCATATAGGGAGGATTACAGACTGCTGGAATGCATCCTACCAGTAAAAGGAGAAATATTGCAAAATACGCTGTTTTCATGTAGTAGATTACGGATTTTCGTTAATAAAGATTAGGGAAAATAGAGGAAATAACACCTATAGCACAAGATATAAATACTCACGATGATGAAAAATACTATGGTTTTAGGTCTAGCACTAACATTCGGTCTTATTGCTTTTATAGTTTCTTACTTAGGTGATCATCTACATATTGATAATGCAGAAAGTAGGCACCAGGCAAGATCATATGCTGCAGGATTTGTAGTAACCTATATTTTCCTTGAATTAATTCCTACTTCCATTCCAGACAATGGAGGCACTGATTTATTCTTCTTTTTCATCCTACTTGGATTTGTCGTCTTTCATTTACTTGAAAAATTCATCTACCAACATGCAAAGGGATCTCGCCTTAGAAGAGAACTCAGAGAAGAGCACATGGCTGTATTTAGCCTCTATCACATACTAGTAGGTATGTCATTTATGTTTTTCCTACAGCGAAATATTATAGAAGGTATCTTCTTTTTTATTCCTTTAGTGCTTCACGATGTTCTTTCAAGCGCATCAATTAAATACATGTATACGCCTATGAAGAGAACAACGTTGTTTAAATTCATTTTTTCTTCAACAACGCTTCTGGGTATCATCATTGGGTTCTTAACAAACTTTTCACTCATGTTCTACCAAGGACTTATTGGACTTATGGCAGGAAGCTTACTGCACGTGGTTATACGTGACGTAGTACCTGATAAGCGAGAAGGTGTTCCGTTATTCTTTGCTCTTGGTGTTATGACGATGATTGGATTTCTGACTGTTGGCTTTGTAAGTTAAACTGCAATAGCATTATAAATAACTAAAAACCATCAAATTGATGCATAAGCAACTAGAATCAAATATTTGGAAATATTTTTTACTTATACTAACTAATAGAAGAAACTACATTCCAATTTTATCCATCTATTTCTTATCTTTGCCAAGTGCTACTGCTAAACAAATAGGATTCTATACGGGGATTGGTTGGGTAATTGGATTTTTATTAGAAATTCCATCTGGATATATTTCAGACCGTTTTGGACATAAAAATACCCTCATCCTTGCAAAATGCTTCATGCTTATTTCAACACTATTTTTTGTATTTAGTAGTTCGTTAATCCACTTCATCCTCGGATCATCTTTCATTGCACTAGGCTTTGCCTTTACCTCTGGCACAGCAAGTGCATTTTTACACAATACTCTCGTTGGATTAAAAAAAAGAAGAGAAGTACGGTGAAATCACTGGTAAAATTATTGGGAAAGTGTCTTTAATTTCAGCAGGAATGATTTTATTACTACCCGTATTTACTAAAATATCTTTACTCATGCCTATTAAGATTTATCTGATTTTCGATATAATTGGAATCATTACCGCGCTATTACTATTCTCACCCAACATTAAATACAGTGTGGAGGATGAAGAGGGCGAGAAGGTATGGACGCAATTAAAGAGATTCAGAGGCACAGGATTTTATACTGCATCTATTTTCCTTGGTTTAATTGGCGCCCTCATGATGGGAATTAGTCCATTTAAAGAACCTTTTGTAGAATCATTAGGATTTCCAATTCTTTTTATTGGATCTATCATGGCAGCTTCAAGAGTACTCTGGTTTATTGTTGGGCACAACTTGCACATGTTCAAGAAAATACCAATTAAAAAATTATTCCTCTATGAGATCTTTTTCTTTTCCGGCTTAACAACAACTATTTTCTTTTTGAGTAATCCCTATTTTATCAGTCTAATTATTGCAATAATGAATGGGTATTATCAAGGAAGAAGACCTTTAATCGAAGAACACTATCTTGATAACTATCTGATTAATCAGCGATATAAAGCCACTATGCTTTCAATAAAAAGACAGATTGGAAAGCTATTTGAAACTGCAGTTATTTTTTCAATAGGGTTTATCATGGTTAAATCATTTAATCTAGGATTTTTAGTATTAGGCGTTAGTGCTTTTATAATCCTACCACTAGTATATTTTTTCTCACTTAAGAAGTGAGATCATCTTATCTATCTGAACGTGAGTTAATTAAACGAAGAAGTACTCTTAGATCTTGTACAGGTGTTTGGTTTTTGAATAATGCAGAACTCATGATAACAATATCTGCTCCTGCATCTCGAAGAGAGAGTACATTGAGTTCACTGACGCCGCCGTCAACTTTAATGAGCTTATGTGTTTTTTCACGAAGCTTTTCTATTTTATCAAATGTTCCTGGCTGAAAAGGTCTTCCCGATTTTCCAGGATGAACGCCCAATATTAAGAATTCATCAACTTCTTTAAGAAATGGAAATAACTTTTCAACGGATGTTTGAGGACTTATAGCAAGACCTACTTTGAGTCCTAAATCTCTTGCCTTTTGAATTCTCCATGCTGTTCTTCCTATTTCCACATGAAAGTTAACAACAAATGCACCAGCTTCTCTGTATTGTTTGAATTCTCGCTGAGGATTCTGCGTCATAAAATGAACATCTCTCATCATAGATGTAGGAAGAGAATGAACTTTTTTTGCAGTAAAGGGACTTTTCCCTTTTGCAAATGTACCGTCTAGCACATCAATGTGTAATCTGTGAGCGTGCTTTGATAATAGATCCCAAGGAACTATTGATAAATCAACTCCTAGTACTGAGGGGCTTATTTCCACGTTCTATCCTCCCTATTTCTTCAACACGTCTTCGGTGTCTTTCTTCTTTTGAAAATTGCGTATTTAGAAATGTTGTAATGATTGATTTTGCTCTCATGTAAGACGTATGTCTTCCAGATAAACAACACACATTTGCATCATCATCCTGACGTGAGAGTTTTGCGTCTCGCTTTGTTGCAATTGATGCAGCTCGAATACCTTTTACTTTATTTGCTACAATACAGACGCCAAAAGAACTTCCGCAAATAAGAATTCCCTTATCATTTTTCTTCATCAGTTTAGCAAGTTTATATCCATATACAGGATAGTCATCTGTAGGTTCATATTTAGTATTGCCTACGTCTTTGAACTTTACTTTTTTTTCATGAAGAAACACTTTTACTTTTTCTTTAAGTAAATATCCTGCATGATCTGAGCCTATATAGAGCATGCTTCATTTTAGATATAGAACTATTTAAGGCTTACTCTTTGCCTTTAGCTTCTTTCCAAATAGCCCATTCTTCTTCTTTTGTTGCTTGCCTATCTTCAAAGAGCCAGGATTTTCGTCGTTTAAGTTTATCAAGAGCGCTATGCATGGATTCTTTTAATGTGAAGAGACCTTTTTCTTCTGCAATAATGGCAATAGTTATGGTATTCCACAGAACATCGCCAAGCTCCTTTTTGAAATTTTCAATATCACCTTCATCTAAAGATTCTTCAAGTTCAACAACTTCACCTTTAAGATCCTGTAATCTATCTTTAATATTTTGGTGCTTTGTGAAGTGAGATTTTTCCCTATCTAGTTTTAATGCCTTATAGAGTTCATCAAGTGTATCGTTCATAGATAAAGAGAATTGCACAGGTTTATAATAGTATGGGGGAGTATTAATTACCCAACTATTTCTTCAAGCTCATAGGTGAATTCAGGAAAGAGAGGTCTTTTACTAGGATCTAGCTTTAAAGATCTATCCAGAAGAGTTAGTAGCTTTGGATCTAATCCATTTATTTCTGCTATAAATTGTGTACGTACATCATCAGGATTAGCAAACCATGTATTAAAGCAATTCCAGGAAGAACCATGAGAATCTAAAAGCATAATATATGGTGTTGTCTCAGTTAATGCATAGACGATTGATGATGCTAAACCAAATACTTCTGATTTGTGACTATAGTGCCCTTTAATGATCTCAGGAGCCATAAAGCAAGGAGCACCCCTACCTTTAAACAAAGGAGGGATTCCAAGATTATCTGTTGTTAAATCATCAATTCCTGTTGATGATCCAAAATCAATTATTTGGAATTGATCACCTGCAATTATATTGTTAGGAGTTATATCTCCATGATAGAGATGAAATCTGTGCATTGCATCTAATTGTCCACCTACTTGAACCATTCCGCTTAGAAGTTCTCCTTCACTGCATGTTGCATTTGCAAGATTTTCTCCAGGAACATATTCTGAGATGATATAGCCTCTCTCTTTGTTACTTCCATGAGTTAATACTTTTGGAAAACCAGATATTTTTTCTGCTAAATACATTCCCACAACTATTTCACGTTCAAATGTTGACACATTATCATCAACAGTTCTACTCACTTGAAGTTTGTCAGATACATCTGAGCCTTTTGAAAATTCAAAAAGTCGAACAGTTACCTCACCATCATCTCGCCTAGCTTTTAGTGCATCACAAAATGAACCTTCACCTATTTTCACTATTGGATTTCTAAGCCTTTCTTTAGAACAAAGAGCATGACAATACTTAGATTGTCTTCTCTTAGCTAAATACTTCTCAATAAAAGGTAACATCAAATAAGGAGAGTGCATTTCATTTATAAAGGATGACATAAATAAGCACACGAAATAACTAAATTTCTTGAAGAATTGAAAAAAATGGTGACCCCACTAGATTCTCCAGTTTCGACTGGAGGCTACGAAATATGACGTGCGCAAGAGCTTAGTCATATGAATATTACTTAGAAAAAATGGTGACCCCACCGTGATTTGAACACGGGACCACTCGATTATCAGTCGAGCACTCTACCAGGCTAAGCTATGGGGTCTTAACGTCTTTTGAACTCTCAAACGATTTATAAATATTGTGGATGCCTTGCCAGAGATGCTAGTGACTCTAAATCCGAAACTCTATCTTCAGGACCTTCAATAGTTGTAGTTATACTTGGCTCAACTGGCTGAGCCCCATGAAAACCAGCAACCAGACACACAGCACCCATTGCTAAACCTGATAGAAATAGCAGAGGTCTTAGCTGCTCTGGGCCTTGCATTGCAGTAGCCCAAACGCCCTGACTTACGAAAAAACCAGACCCCATACCTAAAGCAAGTCTTCCAAAACTTGGACCTCTTCCTTCATTAGCAATCATAGTAATATCAACTTCCCCATCAGTCATTTTGAGGTATGACCCATAGTCATTTTCCCTGCGAGCTTCTAGGAAAGGTACATCTATTTTACGACGCATGTGACGATAAAATAATGATCTAATTGAAGGTTGACCCAGAACTTCATATTGATCTCTTCGATCCATTGAAGAGAGTGGGCTATGCAAATGGATTAAATCCTCTTCAGGATTATTAGAGTCTTTCTTTAGAGCTAAGATCTCAATCTCACTTACCGAAAATCCCTTTTTCTGATAGAGGTATCTTAAATGTGAAAAATCAGTTAGTAATCCCCCGGGTTTTACGGCATATGTTACGGTCATCGAGATAGGTATCCAGGTGAATTTAAAAGACTTACTGACCAATATACCACAGAACAACGAAAAGAGCAAAACCAATAACCATAAGCCAATAAGCAGCTGTTTGCGCGATAAAAAAATAAGTTGTTTTATGCATTTTCCATTTTCTTCTTCAGAGATTTCAATCTGGAGAAATTATCCCTCTCTTGTTCATTGAGTACAAACTTGATCCAAGAAACGGTCTCAATCAGTTTTGGAATTTGGATGTGTTCAAGACTATTTACACGCCGCTTTGTTTTTTTAATTTCTTCAGCCATTGCTTTAATCTTCATTTCCATACTTGCAAGTTCAATAAGTTCTTTGAAAAGATTTTGAAATTTACGAGCAGCTTCTGCAAGAAGAGGTGATGCTTCAAAATGAGTAAGTTCAGTATCTCGCGTTCTCTCAACATGAAGCTCAGGTATATGTACGCCCAGTAGATTTTTCTCCGTCTTTGTTAACTTAAAACAAGGATGAACTGCATAGGAAAATGACCTTGCTACAAAAATACCCGTGTATGCAGTATCAAGGGATAATGCTTTGTAGGTTGCAACAACATTTGCATGTATTGCCATTTTTTGTCTTTTATATGATTGAACATTTTCCAAAAATTCTCGGATTAATGCATCTTGCTTTCGCTTAAGTAAAGAATGGCCTTTTTGAGCAAGGCTAACTTTGTGCTTTAATTCGATTAATTCAGAACGTGTTGGTGCAATCATTGCTTATGGTATTTCTCCAAGATTTTTGGTGATATTTTCTTGAGCTCTGTTCGTTCAAACATACCAAGAAGTTTCCATGCTACGCCAAGTGTTTGCATGATAGTTCTATTCTTGTCAAACGTTTGATGAACGAATTGTTTTTCAAAACTTTCTGCAAAATCAAGGTATACACGTTCTCTATCTGTTAAAGCACCTTCACCTACTACGGCAACTAGATCTCTTAATTCACGGCCGGTTGCATAACATGCGTAAAGTTGATCTGCAACTGCGCCGCAGTCATCTCTAAGTTGACCTTTGCCAACTTTAAGTCGTGATAAACTACCTAAGATGTTTATTGGAGGCATAATACTTTTCTTGTATAACTCACGGGATAAAATAATTTGACCTTCAGTAATATATCCAGTTAAATCAGGAACTGGGTGCGTTTTATCATCACCAGGCATAGTTAAAATTGGAAGCTGAGTTACTGATCCTTTAGCTCCTTCGATAACTCCTGCTCTTTCATAGAGTAGTGCTAGATCTGTATACATGTATCCTGGGTATCCTCTTCGTCCTGGTACTTCTTGACGTGCTGCTGAAACTTCTCTTAAAGACTCACAGTAGTTAGTCATATCTGAAAGAATTACCAATACGTGATGCCCTTGTTCATATGCTAAGTATTCAGCTGCAGTAAGAGCAGCTCTTGGAGTCATGATTCTTTCAACTGAAGGATCTGATGCAAGATTTAGGAATAGTGCAGTATTTGCAAGTGCGCCTGTTTCTTTGAATGTTTCAATAAAGAAATCTTTTTCAGATTGGCTAATACCCATAGCACAAAAGACTACACTGAATTTTGCTTTATCAAGAACTGTTGCTTGACGTGCTATTTGAGCAGCTAATTTATTGTGCGGCAACCCATTTACGGTAAAGATAGGTAACTTTTGTCCTCTAATGAGAGGCGTTAGCAAATCAATTGTTGAAATTCCTGTTTGAATAAATTGTTCAGGTTGAATTCTTGCTGAAGGATTAATAGGTTCACCTTGAATGTCTAAAAATTTATCAGGATAATGTGCTAGTCCATCAATTGGTTCACCCTTTCCATCAAATACACGTCCAAGCATTTTCTTTGAAACACCGAGTTTAGCAGTCTCACCGCTGAAAGATACTTTTACATCTTTAAGTGAAATTCCCTGGGTTCCTTCAAATACTTGTACAACTGCTTTGTCATTGTGAACTTCAAGAACTTGTCCTGTAAGTGTTCTACCATTCTTTAAGGTAATCTTTGCAATTTCTTTGTAGGCAACACCTGTTACATTTTCAAGAACAACTAATGGTCCTTTTACGGATTCTAGTGATTTGTAAACTTTCATTGTATTCCCCTCTTCATTACTTTAATGAGTTTTTTCACATCTTCATCAGGGCCATATTTTAACCTTCCAATGTGTTCAATAAGTTTCATTCTCTCAATTTTATTTGCAGGAACTCCTTTTTCAATTGCTTTTAAGCCTTCTTCATGAAAGGTATCAACTGCTTCAAATAAGAGGTACTGCTTGCTAAGTGGACAATATTTGTCTACTTCATCAAATGCATTCTGCTGTAGTAAGTCTTCTCTGAGAATTCTAGCAACGAGTAAGATGAACTGTTCCTTTTCTGGCATTGCATCTTTTCCAACTAGTTGAGCAATTTCAAGAAGAGATGATTCTTTTTGAAGTAATGCCATTGCATTCTCTCTGTACATACTCCAGTTTTTACCTACGTTTATGTTAAACCATTTATCAGTAATGTCTGTATATAATGAATAAGATCTTAGCCAGTTGATAGCCCAGTAATGTCTTTTTGCTGCAAGCTTTGCATCAAGAGCCCAGAATACTTTTACAATCTTCAATGTATTTTGTGTTACTGGTTCGGAGAAATCTCCACCTGCAGGACTTACTGCTCCAATAACTGTTATGGAAGCGTCTTTTTTAGCAAGTGTTTTTACCATACCAGCACGTTCGTAAAATTGAGCAAGTCTACTTGCAAGATATGCGGGGTATCCTTCTTCACCAGGCATTTCTTCTAAACGTCCTGAGATTTCCCTCATTGCTTCAGCCCAACGTGATGTTGAATCAGCCATAAGAGCTACGTGATATCCTTGATCACGATAGTATTCTGCAATAGCCATTCCAGTGTATACTGACGCTTCACGTGCAGCAACAGGCATATTAGATGTGTTTGCAATAAGAACGGTTCTGTCCATGAGCGGCTTTCCACTTTTTGGATCCTTTAGTTCAGGAAAGTCTCGAAGTACTTCAGTCATTTCATTACCACGCTCACCACAACCTACGTATACAATAATATCTGCATCGCACCATTTAGCAATTGCTTGCTGTGTTACAGTTTTACCACAACCAAATGGACCAGGAATTGCACATTGTCCGCCTTTCACAGTAGGGAAAAAAGCATCATATACTCGCTGCCCTGTAATGAGTGGTTCGGATGAGGTTGTTTTTTTAAGATAAGGTCTTGGAGATTTAACTGGCCATTTTTGTAGCATAGATACTTTTTCTTTGCCAATAACTGCAATGGTGTCTTCTACAAAATGCGAGCCTTTGAAAATTTTAGTAACTTTACCATTTACGCCATGTGGAACTAAAACTCTGTGGGTGATTAGTGAAGTTTCTTTTACTTCGCCAAGTACTTGGCCTGAGCTTACAACATCACCTACTTTTACTTTAGGTTTAAAGTCCCATTTCTTCTCTCGATCAATTCCAGGAGCGGTTAAACCCCGTCCTATGAAATTTCCAGATTTTTGTTTTAGAACATCAAGAGGTCTTTGTACTCCATCGTATACACTTGTGAGTAAACCAGGTCCTAATTCAACGCTGAGAGGAAGACGTGTATTCACAACTTTCTCACCAATGTTTAGTCCATCTGTTTCTTCATATACTTGGATTACACTTTCATCTTTTACAATTTCAATGATTTCTCCAAGAAGTCCTAAATTACCTACTTTTACAACGTCTCCAACTTTTGAATGTTGTACATTTTTTGCCCGAACTACTGGGCCCGAAATTTTAATTATGCTTGACATTTATGCTTACCCCTACCGTATCCTTTACAAGGTTATCAAGATCTCCATATTCTGGGACTTTAAACCTGTCTGGAATTGTGACTATGACTTTCTCAGTTTTTATGTTAATCCTCTTAAGGAGTTCTTCTTCAATCATGATTAGATCTCCCTTAGCTTCTCTGACAAGTCGTTCTACTTCTTCTTTTGCAACTCCCCGTGGTACTTCATGAATATCTTTCATACCACAAAGGCCCATACCGATGACTGTTAAAGGCGTTCCTATTACTGTTATCATATTATTGCCTCGCGTACTTCTTTTGGTGTGAACCTTGAGTTGATGAGTTTGAGAATGATTCGAACATTTTTTAGTTCAATCATTTTTTGAATGCTGTATGCAAGTAAAAGACTTATGTCTAAACTATTCCGACGAGCAAGTGATTTTGCGTATTCTTTTCTGAATAGGTAAAGCGCTTTTACCACATCTGTTGCGTTAGTACAAGCCTGCAACTCCGTGCCAAATTGTGCATCTTTTACTGCCTCTTTGAGATCATCTAATGTTTTTACATTCACTAATTTTGAGGAATCCATTTTTCCACCTTCTGCAAAATAAGGCGTTCCAAAGCAGAGTGCAAGACGAGTGTTATGAATGTCTATTAAGAGCATTGCATACCTTGAGAGGGTTTGATCTGAACGTGCTTTCTTTTTAAGTGTTGAAAAATAAGCATTCATTAAGTCATTCTCAAGAGGCATGATATCTCCACTAAGAACTTCTTTTCTGTGCTTTGAAATGATTTCTCTATATCTGGTACGCTCCATTTTTGAAATGAATTCTTCAAGAGACATTGATGAAAAACGTTCAGTATCATCTTCTTTAAAGTACTTTGTAGGTAGGATTAATGACCCCATGTTGTGTCTTTGTGAAAATTCACTTGTCTTACTTCTCAGTACAGAAAGAATGAAACTGATTTCACCTTTTCTATAGAGTTGTAAGAAAAATGGTCTGTGTTGCCTTGGAACATAATCAATTAAACGTCTGATCTCTTTAGCTGCTTGAAGTCGAAGTGATTTGTGAACAAGGTCTTCTCTAAAATCTTCTTCAATTAAGTTAAGAATTTCAGGGTACCCTTTCTTTTCTAGTTGTAGTAGTACATCCTTATAGGATCCTTTGGTCATTGTTTCTAATTCTTCTTGCGAGAGGAGCTTTCCTTTTGCTGCTCTAATTCTTGCTGAAGAATATGCATACGGAGCTACTTTAAGTGCTGGGTATAAAACTATACCAATAATTAGCACAAGCAATCCTACCAAACTTCCTATAAGTATTAAACTCATTTAGCATTTCCTACGTTCTTTCTAATCATTACTTCGTGTTCTTGCATCAGATCTTGCAGAGTGTACTCTAACTCTTCATTTTTACTGATTACTCCAATTACTGCAAAGTCTTTAAGCGTTGACTTTGCTCCTTTTACTACAACATCTTTTGGTATGTGATAGGTTTTTACTCGTTTGTCCTGAATATGTGCAAGCATTGCTTTGACAATCTTTTGTTTGTCCTTTTTTGCAAGTGTTTGCACTGAAGATGCAACTGTCTTCAATACGTGATCTATATTTTCAGACTCTACTTCTAGCGTTTTTTGCTCTTGAATTAAATCATGAGCACCTTGTAGACGTACTTGCATGCTTTCAATTTTAAGATCGTGATCTTCTTTTAATTGATCTGCATCTTGTTTATATTCTGCAGCAAGTACTTTTTTGTAGTCGCGTAGCTGCCTATCCACTTCTGCGCGAAGACGTTTATCTTTCGTGCTTCGTTCAGAGTTTATTTTTCCTATGATGTGCTTACTATTGTCAATTATTTCCATCATCTATGCTAATGCGTATACAAACATTAGTAAAATTGCGATAACGAATCCGTAAATTGCTTGTGTTTCGGGTAATGCCGCAAAAACAAGCATCTTACCTAGTAGTTTTTCATCTTCTGCTGTAGCTCCTGCACCTGCTGCAGACGCAATGCCCTGCCCGATACCTGAACCACATGCTGCTACGCCGATCGCAAGACCAGCGCCAATTGCTATTAATCCAGCCGCTTCCATTTTTTATTTTCCTCCTAAAGTTTTTCCTTAAGTTTATTTGTTGTGAACGCGTTAAAAGGTTCTCCCCCAGCTTCATAGAACTGAGAGAAAAACTCGATGTAATGTAATCTTACTGAGTGAATTGAACTTCCAAGTACATTCATTGCAAAATTAAATGTGTGCCCGAGTAAGAGTGTGAATATGAATAATACAGGTCCAAGTACATTTACTTGGAGTAATTGCTGCGCTATAATGTTTACTCCCATTGCAATACCGCCTGTTGCAAGGCCTAATGCTAAAAGTCGCGCATAACTAAGCCACGTTCCTAAAAATCCTGTGACATCCATAATGCCTTGGAATTTACTCTTGAGAAAGAGTAGGATAAGTGTTACGATAAGTAATGCAGCTCCTAATGGTGGATTGAGTAAGAATCCCAGTGCTGCAAGTTGTAGTGTGATAAATGGAATTGGTTGCAGTAAGAGTTTTTTCATATCCTTTTCTTTAATTGCTTGTACCATGGCCAAAACAAGTCCAAGATTCAAGTGAATTAAACCAAGAGCAAGACCGATTATAAGAACAAGCTTTGCATCAGTAAATGGATCTAAAATTAATGGTGTTATCTTAATTAAATTTCCAAAGAAAGATCCGAAAAATACACCGAATATAATTGTCGTTATTGAGCATACACCAAGCATGAATGCTCCATCTCTTTGTACCTTGTTCTGTCTTCGCGATGTTTTCATTAACACTACAGCTAAAAGGAGTAATAAGATACCATAACCAATATCTGAAAACATAAAACCAAAAAAGAGTGGTATGAAAAAGGACATGAATGGTGTTGGATCAATCTTTCCATATTTTGGAAGACCAAACATATGCGTTAGAAATTCAAAATGTCCTACATATGAATTATTTTTTAATTTAGTTGGTGCTTTTTCATCAATGCCATACTCTACATGGACCTTATGTAATTTTGCAAGTTCCTTAAGAGAAGAAATTTTGTTTCTAGGAATATATCCTTCAACAACATACGTGTGTGATGTTTTTCTAAACTTACGAGGCGTTTCATAACGTTCATGTAAAATTTCGAGTGTGTGCTGAATACAAAGAGCTTCTTTGAAGTATCTAGCTGCAAGTATTTTAACTCTTGCCTCATATTTTGATTTTTGCTTTGCAAGAGAATCAAGTCTTGCTGTAATGAGACGTTGTTCATTCTCAGGTCTGTGCTCAAGTGCTGGAAGCGTTACAATTCTTGCATCAATTTCAGTTAGAAATTTTTCTACATCTTTTTTTGAGTCGCCAAGAACCATCAGGTGTTCTTTATCTCTGCTTGCACTTAACGTCTCAGGAATGGTAAATACTTGCTTTTTTGAAACTCGTGCATAGACTGCATATACATTATCAGATTCATACGGGAGTGCAATACCTTTTGGAATATTTAATGTGATACCTTCGATTTTAGCGTAAACAGAATGTAATTTTCTACTATTACGGTCTACTTCTTCTATTTTTTTTAGTGCAGATTGAAGTGGCTCCTTTACTTTGTTCATGAAAACATCTGACTGATTAATTGCATTATTTACCGATATTTCATTAAACACTAAATCACATCCTGATTTTGCATATTTTTTTAGGTGCTCTATTGTCCAATTAATGTCAAGAAGTGATGATGCAAGGCCTTCTGTTTGCTTTAAAGAAAGATCTTCTTCGATAGAAATGTCTGGCTGGGTTAAATGCATAACACCAAGGCTATGTAAGGAATCCAATAGTTTAGGTTTGTTTTCATGTAGGCCAGTAATACGAACATGATATAAGTCTTCAGTTGCCATTTTGGACAATGCGTTCAACGCTTTTTTTTGCAATCTGAGCAATCTGTTTGCTAGCTAATTTCTTTTTCTCTACATTTTTAAGAAAGATCTGATGCTTTTTTTCTAGAAATAATTCTAGTTTTTTTTCAGCTGCATCAAATGTTTGAGAAAATTCTGTTCGCAGTGCCTCAAGCTTTTTTCCTTGAGCCTGCTCTAATTGCTTTTTTTGTAATTCTAAGTCGTGAGATAGGGTTTCTTCTAGTTGTTCTAAATACTCAGCATTGTGCTTTTCCTTTGCAATTACTACTTCTAGGATCCCTTTCATCGCAAGTTAACGTCACCGACCACTATTTAAAAAGGTTATTGAAGTAAGAAACGACGAGAAATCACGGAAAGAGAGACTAGGATTAGCGTTGCATCATTCTACGGTGGTATGGAACTGCACGTGTTGGTGATTGGTAATGAAATTTCTGCCTGCCTGGAAATTTAGGTAATGGGGATTCTTGGTCATCTACAGAATTATCAGTATATATCTGAGCCCTTTCTAACTTTTTCCCATACATTACTAATGCTTCAAGCTCAGCATCTCTCTCTTCCTTGGTAGGTCCTTGAATAAGAAAAAGAGTATTGCTATCATAAGCCATGTCCCTTCCCAAGTAAGAGAGTGCCTGAGATATAAGAATTAGTCTTGTTGAAGATTCACTGCCATATATACGATAAAGAGTCATAGGAAAAAGAGCGCCCCCGACCAGACTTGAACTGGTGACCTTGCGATTAACAGTCGCACGCTCTACCTGCTAAGCTACGGAGGCATAATAGTAAGAATGGATAAAAGACCATTTAAAAAAGTTTTGATTCAGTAAAGAGAAAAATTACTTCTTTATCTGAATTATTGCTTTTAGAATAAGTCCTGCAAGGAAGAATATTACTGCTTCAACGCTTAAGAAGTTAGCAGCAACGCTGTATTCCATCCAAACACCGATTGCAGCACCTGAAATACTTAGCAGTGCTAGCAGAATAAATGTATTTGCAAGAAGATTAGTACGTGGAAAGTGCATAACATCTCTTCGCACTCTGCTCATTCTATCGTAGAGCTCGTTAAATTCCTTCTTAACTGCTCCAACCTCGAGTGAGACTTCTTTTGCATTGAGATATTTCTTTTGAACATCATCCATTACAACATCTTTAATGTCCGCTAGATGAAGCATGTTTTTTTCAAGTTCTTGGACGCGATAGGGATTTACAAAATCTTTTTTCTTTCGTAGAGCTTCTACATCAGATTTGAGTTTTTTAAGTTCAGTTTCAATTGATTTTGAACGTGAATCAAAGTCTTTTTTGAGTACAGCATCGCTTCTTAATGAATTAACATCCGTATGGATACCTTTTACCTGATTTTGTGCATGAGCAATTCCATCGACCTGAAGAGTTAGTTTATGAACATCTTTATTTGATGCTTTATCTTTATCTAGCTTAATTTGCCTTAGCGTGACGTCATGCAGAGTATTGGCATGTATTTTTCGAGATTTCTTCAAGTTATGAACATCTTCCGATACTCGTTTAAATGAGCCTTCGAGATTTTGTTTAAGTGTACGTAATGTATTTGCCCCCATACGACGATAAGAGAGAATTGTTTTAAAAGAATTATTAGTCTGCAATAGCGCTGCTCGAACGTGGGTGTTTTAGTCTTTAGGTAGTACAAAGCGCATTTGCTCACTGCAGTCAAGACAGGTGTATACAATTCCTTTCTCTGTTCTTCTTACGCGAACATTTTTTCCATGCTTGAGATAATGATAACAATGTTTACAGAAGGATCTTCGTAATTCAGTAGGTATTCGTAGATTGTATTTCATACCTAGTCTTCGAGCAACGCCAACAGCTTTGTTTGAGATAGAAGGATCAGTAGAATATGCCTTACTTGCATCAGAAAATAGATTAATAATACGTTCCCTAGCTATTTTTCTTGCATTTGGTGTATTCTTACGTCTCATATGATAAAATAAGAAAAGAGAGTATAAAAGCTTTACTTCAATTCTGTGATTTCTTTAATCTCAAATTTTTCGCCTTTTTTTCTGTCAAATTCAGCAAGCTTAGAATCTTTATCTTCGTCAATATCTTCTACAAGAAAATCAACAAATCGTCTCCAAAGCGTTGGACCTTTAGGTTTCTTTTCCTTCTTGGGTTTTTCTTCCTTGATAGTCTTTACTTTAGTTACTACAGCAGATTTTTTATTGCTGCATTTCTCAAGTCCTTTTTCTAACTTAGCAATGTGTTTTTCTAATTCTTTCATTCGAGCTAGATCATCTTTCTTTTGCTTTGCCAGCTCAGTTTGATATCCTTTTGCTCCCTGTTCGAGAGCTTTTTTGATTTCTACTTGAATAGTTGATAATTGTTTTTGAACATTGTCAGCAAAAGCTTTCTGATCGTTCTCAATACTAGCTGCTCTTAAATCGATGTCTTTTTGCGATAGAGCTGATTTTTCAGAACCACTTATCAATGCACGAATTTCATCATGTTCAGCCTTTGCATTAGCTTGTTGATCCATTAACGCCTGCTTCAAACCATCAATATGTTTTTGATGTGCATCATAAATAGTTTCTAGTTGCTTTGTTTTAGTAATAAGTGATTTATCTTGTGAAATTTTGTCAATTTTAGCCACACTTGCAGCAACTTTGTCAATTCGCTCATCAACAGTGAAAATTTTAGTTTCTATTTCCTTTTGTTGTTTTACAAGTTCACTTGACTGCTTTTCTGCAGCAATTTGAATATTAATGTTCAATTTGTCGACGGTTTTTTCCATCAATTGCTTCATGGAAGTGAGTTCTTTTTCATACTCATCTTTCCCAATAACGGAGGATTCTAGCTTATGAAGGTGTTTTTGAAGAGCATCAAGTTTTTCAAATTCATTTTTTAATTGATGAAAATGCTTAATTTCAATCTGCATATCTTTTACAATTGCTTCTGTTTTTGAAACCCCTCGAATCTTTACATTCCAATCCATTATTTTTTCATTTGTTTGTTTAATGAATTTTTCAGTGGATTTAGCAATAGATGCAATTTCTTTTTCTAATTGAGTGTGTGATTGTTTGGAGAGTTTTTCTAGAGCCTGTGTTCGTTCTCGAACTTCTCTTTCTGTTGATTTTGTAGTAGAATCTAATTTCTTTTGAAAAACATCTAATGAAGAATGTACTTTGTCCTCTAAGTGGTCAAATTCACCTCGTAAATTATGAATGTCACGTTTTACTGACGCAAATGCTACTCGTAGTACTTTATCTAATTTTGGTACTGGCTCTATTTTAATTTCGGCTTGCATGTTAATTACCCCCCAGTAGTATGGCAGTGAAGAAGGTTTTAAACATTATGACAGAAGAACATATGTGTTTGAAAGAGAATACTAGTACAGGTATACTACTTTAGTGCCTTTATACCAGGTAGTTGTTTTCCAGAAAGAAGTGCTAAAAATGCTCCACCTGCGGAACTTGTGTAGGTGAATTTCTTTGCGTATTTTTTAAGAGATTCAGTTGTATCCCCACCACCAGCAACAGTTACAGCGTCTTGTTTAATAATTATTTTAGCAATTTCAACAGTACCCTTATCAAAGGGTTTGTCTCTAAAAGTACCCATAGGACCATTCCAAATTATAGTATTTGCTTCAGCGAGTACATCACCAAAATGTTTTATGGTTTTTTTACCAATATCTAGCCCTTTTGCAGATTTAGGAATTTTATGAATGGGAACTGTTTTTTTTGTATCAAGAACAATATCTACTGGAAGCATAACGTGTTTATTCTTAATGATTTTTTTTGCAAGTTTAACATGATCATCTTGGTAGTAACTTCTTCCAATACTATGACCTTGTGCTTTTAGAAATGTAAAAATCATTGCTCCACCAATCAAAATTGCATCTGCAGTTCTTACGAGTGGTTTGAGTAATTCAAGTTTGTCAATTTTAGCTCCACCAAGAATTAATACAAACGGATGGTGCATATGTTGCAGCACATGACCAATACGCGTAAGCTCTTCAACTAAATGAATACCTGCATAACTTGGTAAGTATTTAGGAATGCCTGTGATAGAGGCAGCTTTTCGATGACATACAGAAAATGCATCATTAACATAAATGTCAGCAAGTACTGCAAGTTCTTTTGCAAGTGTTTTATCGTTTGCTTTTTCCCTTGGATCAAAACGAAGATTTTCAAGCATGACAAATTTACCCTTAGGCAATTTATTTGGAACAACATCATCTACCTTAACAATTGGTTTTTTGAGTAACTTAGAAAGGTGTTTTGCAATAGGATCTAAAGCCAAGTGTTTGTTTTTACTAAGAGGTCTTCCTAAATGACCAATGATAATTACTTGTTTTGCATTTGCAAGATGTCTTAATGTAGGAAGTGCCTCTTTTAAACGCGTATCATCAGCAACCTTTCCTTTTTTTAGAGGTGCATCAAGCGCTAAGCGTACAAGAACTGTCTTCCCTTTTACATCTAAATCATGTAGTGCTTTCATTTGAGTTTTGCCATGAGGTCAACCATTCGGTTACTAAAACCCCATTCATTATCATACCAACCAGATATTTTTACTAAGCTTCCATTAACTCTGGTTAATTTACTATCGAAGGTTACTGAATCTGCTCGTCCAACAATATCTGAACTCACAAGTTCTTCCTCTGAATAATTCATAATTCCTTTCAGCTTTTTTGATGATGCCTTAAATGCCGCATTTACCTTGTCTACCGTTGTTTTCTTTTTTACATGAACGGTAAGGTCAGTAATACTTCCTACTGGAATAGGAACACGTACAGCAATACCATCAAGTTTACCTTTCATCTTAGGCATTACCTTCTCAAGTGCAATTGCAGCACCTGTTGTGGTTGGAATAATATTTACTGCAGCAGCTCTTGCACGTCTCCAATCTTTACTTGGTCCATCAACAATATTTTGCGTGGATGTATATGCGTGAATAGTTGTAAAGAATCCAGTTTCGATTCCGAATGCATCATTGAGTGTTTTTACAAGTGGAGCTAATGAATTTGTTGTACAAGATGCATTAGAGAAAATTTTATCAGACTTTTTGATGGTGTTTTCATTAACGCCAACAACAACTGTTCTCACTCGCTTATCATGTCCTTTACAAGGAGCGGAAACAAGAACACGTTTTGCGCCTGCTTTTACGTGTTGCATAGCTTCATCGTAGGTTCTAAACCTACCTGTTGATTCGCAAACAACATCAATTTTGTGTTCTGCCCATGGAAGAGCTGCAGGATCACGTTCTTGATAGAATGCAATTTTTTGACCGTTAACTGTGATTGATTTTGCCGTAGCCGATGCACTTTTTACTACCTTTAGTGGTTGAACACTGTCATACTCAAGTAAATGCGCTAATAATTTTGGATCACCAAGATCATTTATTGCAACTACTTGCACCTTTTTATTTTCTAAACATGCCTTAAGAACCATACGTCCTATTCGACCAAAACCATTAATTGCAATTCGTACTACCATTATGTTTACCTCTCAAGAAAAACCCCTTTTAATGGTATTTAAATGTTTGGAAAAGAGGATAAATTAAGAAAAAATAATAAGAAAAAAGCTATACTTCTTCAGCAGCCTCTTCTAGCTCTTCAACACCAGATTCAATTTTGTCTAAGGCTTTCTGAACTAATTTCTCATACTTATCTTGATCCTCATGCATCATCGATACAGTCACATGTAAATGAGATAATGTCGTTGCTGCAACTTCTGCATCAGGACGTATACGCTCAAATTTACGTTTGTCTGCTTCAGTATAATCGTTATGAGATCCACCTCTTATGTAGTTTGTTGCTTCGCGAAGTGCTGCCATTTTCCCATGAATTTCTTGTTCATGTTCAACATTATATGTCAAGCCATTTAGTAAAACAAATTCAGTATCTTCAATTTCTGAAACAAAATCTGGAGAGATACCTACTGATCTAAACATATTTGCGCTAAGAACTTTATGTAAGTACTGGGTTTGTTTAACAAATATCTTTGCTTGAAACATTACTTCCTCATAAACTTCAATGAGTCCTGCTGCATTTCTTTTCCACTTTTCAACGTGTGGGCCACCAGAATTCACTTCATTGCCCATCATAGCGGTAACAAAGCCTGCAATTTTATTAGGAATACCCATCTTGTCATAATATGATTCATATCGTTTCCCTATTTTCTTAAATGTTTTAAGCTCATCCTTCCAAGTATCAAATAATTCCTGAACGTCTTTTTCAGTTTTTTCAACACTCTTCAAGTATGCAATAGTTCCAGCTAGTTGTACACGCTCTGCATGAAGGATTGAAACAATTTCATGTAACCTTGCTATCTCTTTACCAAAATCACTATTTAAAAGTAAAATTCCACCAAGAAAGTTTGATTTAAGGCTTAGAAGTATTTGCATTTGTTTGAGAACATCTGCAATTTTATCCCACCCTCCAGTTAATTCAGTCCTATCCGTAATAGAATCATGCGTCATATCATCGATCACTCGATACATGACTTGTTCAGTATTCCGGCGATCGTCATGTACCTTCAGTACATACTTCCCATTGGTAATTATTTCTTTAAGACTAGGTTGAATTTTAGCTTCAATCTGCTCAATTTCATCAAGAAGTCGTTCTAAATTTCTCGAAGATTGTTTCAATTGCTGAGCTTTTTGTTGTTTTTTAATTTCAGATAATTCAGAACCTCTTACCTTTGTGAGATACGCATTTGTTGATTTCAAACCTTTTCTAGCTTTTATAACATAACGACCAACAATTTTATGAAGTTCTTTCATTTGATTCAATTGTGCTTTTATTTCGCTTTTCTCATACTCTCCACTCAAGTGAATTTCTTTAGCAACAGCTACAAGTTTATTTTTCAACATTTCTTTGATCTTGGATAACTCTTCATCATCTCGACTAGCTATGAGTCGCTTAGCATGGTTCATAAATGCTGGAAATTCCTTAAGAAGTTCATTAACACGCTTTGTTTCTTCAACAACATGCTTTTGCTGTTGCTCTGCTTTTGCTTCAGCCTGACGTAAGTTTTCTTGCTCTTCAGCTAATTTACGCTCTTCCGCTTCTCTCTTTCCTTTTCCAAAATCAAATAATCCCATATGAATCTCCTCGAGTAACAATCTAATAAATGTAATCAGTTTATCCTTAGAATTATTTTATTTAAACTTTTTGGTATAAGAAAGTTAGAAATTAAAAATAATAAAAGAAAATAACCTAATACACATCAAATATGAAATTTGCTGCATTCACTACGTATTTCCAAGCGAAGTATAATATAACAGGATATACTACAATAGATAGGAAAATCATAGACTCCGGCAAGATAGTTATCTTAGAAGTGAATTCAAATCCTAGTGTGTTAATTAATGCAGTAATTAAACCATACACTGCGCCATAAATACCGATTTTATGATTACGATTATTAATAGGTACTTTTTGCTTTGTTACAAAGAATAGTACGTTCCAAAGTCCCCATGTAAGTGGACCAAAGTATAAGAACGGTAGCGAAGCTAGTGCAACACCTTCTCCTTTTAGCACCAGAAATGCCATTAAAAAAGGTGCGATAACTGCTGGTAAAATCATACCAGCAACGAACGCTTTAAAAAACTTCATTTAGCTTTTTTCTTAGATGCTTTTTTTCTACCTCGTGCCATCTTAGCACAAGATACATCACCATCTTTGTCAATAAAGTATAGATAGCCAGATTCTTTTTGTACACTTGGTTTAGCAACAACTTCTTTCTTAGCTTTTCCGCCCTTTTTACGACCTCCACGCGACATTACTGCACGTGAAACATTTCCGTCTTTGTCAACAAAGTAAAGGTAACCTTTTTCTTTTTTAACGCCAACTTTAGCGACTTTTTTTGCCATAATCATGTCCCCCCTATGGAATATACCTCTATTTTAGCTGTTTTACTATTTAAGCTTTTCGTAATATAGCGAGGGGTCACGTCGAGAAGATAAAAAAGGAAAAAAAGAAAATAAAAAAGAAAATAAACAGTTACTTCAGTTCAAATACTGCATTCACCGTTGCGCTCACTTCAAGTTCCTGAGGTGAGATATCTGTATCAACAGCTTTTACTGCTTCAGATAATGCCATGCTCTCAGCACCATCAAAGTATCTGTATGGGTTGTAATCATATTGTGCATTACTTACTGAAATAACATCGCCAAGTTTTCCACCAATACCTTCTGCTAAAGCTTCTGCTTTATTTCTCGCTTCGCCTGCAGCTTTTTTTATTGCATCTGCTTGAAATTCTGATTTTCTCTCATCACTAATAGTGAATTGAATACTGTTGACTCTGGTGGCACCATTGTCTACTGCTGCATCAATTACAGCACCTAGTTCATCAAAGTCAGTTGTTGATACAAGTAATGTATGAGATGCTACAAACCCTGTTGACTCTCTCTCGCCGTTAGACCAATCGTATTGTTCATAGACATTGAAATTTTGTGTTTCTACTTCCACATTGAGTTTTTCAAGAGCTTCCCCTACTGCATCAACTTTTATTGCATTAAGATCTTTAGCTGCGTCAGCATAATCGTCTTTTGTTTCAATTGAGACATATACCTGTGCTTCATCTGGTGCTACGCTAATGGATGCAGTTCCTGATGTTTCTACAGTTTTAGTATCTTGTTCTACTGTGCACCCTGCTAGTGCAATAAGTGCAATTAATAATAATCCTATAATGTATTTCATTTTTTTCTCCGTGTTGTTAGGTTGTATACAATGAATGTGAGTATTCCTCCAAGAATAAACCAGAGGGCAACATTAGGTTCTGTATATAGTGCAGGCTCTTGTGCTGCTATAGGTAATGCCTTAACTGCTGCATCCTCAGCAACTATTGCTTGTGCTGACATTGCGCTTAATTTTGGTGCTGCTTGCCAAAACTGAATAAATATTCCACCTACCGCAAGTACTGCGAGAGGAAGTATAGAAGAGAGTTTTGATTTTAATCCAACTATCTTCTTAGGTGAGATAATAATATGCTTGTTTGCTAGTTTGTAATGTTCAACATTTTTTCCTTTCTTACTGTAGTGGAATTCTTCATTCTCTACGAGTCCTGAAGCAACAACTTTTTTTAATTGATAATTAAGCGTTGAAAGAGGGATTTCTAATTCCTTACTTATTTGAGAGGCTGTTGCATGATCTTTATCTGCAAGATAATTGAGTATCGCTCTGCTTTTTTCTGATGCAAGAACCTCTGCGAGTTCCTTTGCAGGTTGTTCTTCCAAATTGAGCATGATGAACTTATTTTTTGTCATGTGTGTAGAATTGGATGGGATTATATATACCTTTTGTTAGGTTCGAAGAGAATGGAAGTAAAAAGGAAAACACTAATAAACCACGAATTAATAAAAATGCCATGTACATTGAAGCACTCTTATTCGTTCTAGGTCTTGTATTCCTTGTAAAAGGTTCAGACGTTTTTGTTCACTACGCAGGTGAACTTGCTAAAAAATTCGGTGTTTCTGAATTCATCATTGGTCTTACAGTCGTAGCACTCGGCACATCCATTCCAGAACTTGCATCTTCCATAGTAGCCTCATTAAGAGGAAATCCTGGATTAATAATCGGTAATGTTATTGGAAGTAATATTGCAAATATTGGTTTAGTTATTGGAGTAAGTGCTATTCTTGCAGTTATCATTACAAAAGAAGATATGCTAAAGCGAGATGGCTACATCATGTTGTTTAGTTTTGTTGTTCTCGCTCTTCTTATGATTGATGGATCTATTGGATTTGTTGATGCAATCATTTTACTTGTACTCTACTTTGCATATACCATGTTCTTATTCGAGAATACAGATGATCCAGAAGTAAAAAGACATTTTGGAGAATTCTTCACCTACTTTCTACGGCTGGAATATGTTACTGCAATTAACAGGCAACTCAAAAAATCAAAGAATGAAGAAAGGAAAAAAGCAATCCAAGGAATCTACAAAGACATTGCATTACTGGTCGTTGGAGGAATTTGTATCGTTATCGGAGCTAAATTTTTAGTTCAAGAATCTATTTTCTTTGCAACGCTTCTAGGCGTAAGTGATACAGTCATCGGTCTGAGCATTGTGGCTATCGGAACATCCCTTCCTGAACTGAGTGTAACAATTGCAGCGGTAAGAAAAAAACTGGGCGATATGGCAATTGGAAATATTTTAGGAAGTAACGTTGCAAACGCATTATTAGTAACGGGTGCTGCAGGAATTGTTTCCCCGATTGCAATTGACAAAACATCTCTTATGATGAGTTTACCAGCAATGTTTCTTTTTACCATACTACTTTTAATATTTATTAGAACAGATTGGAAAGTAAATAAACGAGAAGGATTATTATTCTTAGTACTTTATGTTATGTTTATCGCAATGTTGTTCTTAAGGTAAATAATAAAATTTATACAGTTATTCAGAATCTTCTTCAGGCAATTTAATTATTTTTGCAACAAAGAAACCTTCTGTATCATTATCTTGAGGCCAGAGTCTACACGTCTTAGCAACATCAGGATGATATGTTTCACCTTCAAACTCTAGAACGGATTTTGCTTGGTTTAAACCTGGTAGTTCAAATGACTCCATTTTAGCACGTTCATTCTTATTCAAAAACCAACTAATTAATCCTTCATTTTCTTCAGGTTCTAGTGAACAGGTTGAATACACCATTGTGCCGCCTGGTTTTAAACATGTGAATGCTGCTTGAATAAGTTCCTTTTGCACATTAACTATAGATTTTAAAGACCTTGGATTCCACATGCGAATAGTTTTTACTGACTTTCGAATAGTTCCAGTACCTGAACAAGGTGCGTCAACTAAGACTCTATCAAAGCGATCAGTGAACCTTCCAAATTGCTGCCCTTTCATCATAGTTGTTACTGTATTGGTAATGCCAAGGCGAGTTATGTTAGTGCAAAGTGGAGCGAGTCTTCGTCCTTGTACTTCATTTGCGAGAATAATTCCTTTGTTTTCCATCAGCTGAGCAAGCTGAGTAGTTTTTGATCCAGGAGATGCTGCCATGTCAAGAACAAATTCACCAGGCTGTGGATCTAATACTAACGGTGGAACCATCGATGCTGCTTCTTGAATGTAAAAATAACCAAGTTGATGCTCTAATGTATTGCCTGTATCTCTTCTTCCCTCGTTGTGAGTTATGAAAAAACCATCTTTGCACCATGGTACAGGATCCAAAATCCATCCTTTAGCTTCTAAACGCTCTTTTACAACAGCATTATTTGTTTTAAGCGTATTTACACGAATAGATCTTCGAAGAAACGATAGTGAGTATTTTGCAAAGACTTCCCAATCAGTAAGTAAGCTGTATCTATCGATAAAGCCTTGCTTCCACTCAAGTTCAGCAGCATTTGGAAATGGTCGTAAGTCGCGCATAAAAGTAGTGAAGAAGGTGGGTTTTTAAAAGTATTGAAGAAAAGAGAAAAATTACCTATATTTAGCAAGGCCATGTCGTTTTAAGACTGCTGCTGAGTTATTTAGTCTTCCTTCCAGTGATGCAGGAAACGGACCCTTAGTAACTGTGGTAGATACCTTAGTGCCATCATACTTTACACCATATTTGTTTAGGACGCCTCGTGTTACACTAAACGGTCCCGGTATTGTTCCTACAATATCTACACAATAAGTTATCTTGCCTTGGTTTGCTCTATCAATAGTTGCGTACATAGTTATGAGAAGTCAATCAGCCTTTATAAAGCACGTACCTAATTTCCAAAGAAAATTGTTTCTGTGAGCACTGCATCTAGTGATGTTTGGGTATCCGAGGGTTTTTTGGGGTTTTTTAGCTCTGCAACAGGAGGATTACGCGATATGTTAATCATTTTCCTCACGCTAGCTACCTTTGGAAGGTCTGTTTTCCTCATATTTTTAGCTTCTCTCCTATCCGCATCTATAAGCAGTGCAAATCGAGCATCAAAGTCCTTGAGAATCGTAAGAAGATCCTTATTTCTTACTTGTTCTTCTAACGCTTCCATTTGAGTAATGAGTGTGAACTCCTGAACTGCTGCATCAACTTGAATATCATGTACATAAGAAAATTCTTCAGTGATTAAATTAATGATAAGTGCCATATACTTAATCAGCATCTGTTTTTGATGTATTGTGTCTTTATCAGGGTTTGAAGAAATATAATGAATAAGTGCATATGATTTATCGTATGCATCCGACTCCTTATCTTCGAGAATACTTGCATGAGTTGCATTTTCAATTCTTTCTCTCGCCCTTCCCTTATCCCCATGTATCAATCTATTCCACACGGTTCCCTTTGGAGATCTGTGATGTGCTATACGCTTTTCTCTTTTAATCTCTTCAGAAAGTTCATCAGATATTTCCTCTAACAATTTTTCAGTTTCTTTTTGAAGACTACTTGGTTGTACTGTAGTAAAATGAATCTTAATTGCACTTGTAAGTAATGTGTAAATTCCAGATATATCCTTGTGTTCTTGCTTTCTTGCATATTTTTTTACATCTTCAAGGTCAGTGAGAAGTTCATTAATTATTTTTCCAAATTCAGTAATGTGGGTATAGTTTTCTTTCTTAAATTCAACAAGATATCTGTGCAAAACTACCGTATCAGTTCTAGCTTTTTTATTGGCTACTCGAAGAAGTCCAATAAGACTATGGAGTGCAACTTCATGACGTTCAAACTGATCATAGGACTTAAATGCGTGACGTAACAAACCAACCATACTCAATTTCTGCCATAGAGGTACTTAAATGTTTCTTCTAGAGAAGAGATACAGAAGATTTAAAAGGAGAATTCTACCAAAAAATCACATGAAAACAGTAACTCGATCTCAAAGTATCGCAAAAACAATTAGCTGGAGAGTTGCTGCAACACTCACTACTGGACTACTCGTCTTTTTCTTCACAGGTGATTTCACTATTGCAATTCAAGTAGGTGGTTTAGAAGTTATTCTAAAATTACTATTCTATTATTACGATGAACGTGGATGGTCGCGAATTACTTGGGGAACATATTATAAAAATTAGAAGAAAAAAAAGAATACTTACTATAACAAAAATTCTCTAACTGAAATTTTTGAATAGAATATCTCAAAAGAGAGAAATTCTAAAGCATTCCTTGAATTAATTTTTTTAATTCATCTTTTTGTACAAAACCTGTGTGTCTTCCAACTTCCTTACCGTCTTTAAAAATGATTAATGTTGGAATTCCTTGAACTCCGCTTTCGCCTGCAAGTTCCTGATTGTCATCTACGTTTACTTTAACGAACTCTGCATCAGTCATTTCAGTTGAAAGTTCTTCGAATACTGGACCCATCATCTTACAAGGACCACACCAAGGAGCCCAAAAATCAACAACTACTGGTTTTTTGGATTGTAATACATCTTTTTCAAAATCTGCTTTATTTATTTCTTTTACCATTTTGATA
>ENA-UOXV01000295-UOXV01000295.1-marine-metagenome-genome-assembly--contig:-NODE-295-length-68796-cov-6.436828_pt1 | contig 68796 bp, 62 predicted proteins | sample MGYA00238165_ERZ766961 | MGnify/ENA primary metagenome ERZ766961 (study PRJEB28924, sample SAMN03173240) | marine metagenome | biome: Marine; feature: Water; material: Subsurface seawater | place: North...
CATCAACCCAATGCCGCCCCCGCCATAAACCAAACGGATATTACGTTCTGCCAATCCCTCACCCAGCGCGCGCGCAGATGCCTCGTGCATGGGGTCAGCACCGAATTTCGAGCCGCAAAATACGGCGACGGATGACGGGTAAGTCATTATAATGTTGCCTTTTTCTGTCATTCGCGCTGACATCATTGTCACAAGACCTTGAAGTGCACTTTCGCTATAACGTGTTTAAGGTCAGGTGAGTAGCTGATCGCATCGATAGTTTAGATATTGCCATCAGCGCTTACAGTTAAAAGTGCAATGTAATGAATATATGGAGTTTTTGATGAATTTGACAAAATCAATCTTCGCTATTGCTGCAGCCGTCGTCATCACGGCCAGCGCCACCACCGCATTTGCGGGAGAAGACGAAATTAAATACCGCCAAGAAATCTTTAAAGCTGTCGGCGGGCACATGACCGCAATGGCCACCATCCTGAAAACGGATGCCGGCGACATGAAACACATCGAAGCGCATGCGAATGCAATGCTCGATCTCGCCAAAATGGCACCTTCAATCTTCCCAGAAGGTTCTGGTCCAGATGCGGGTAAAACTCGGGCCAAGGCCAATATCTGGACGGATGCAGGCGATTTCAAAAAAGTCGTGATGGCGTTCGAAGAGAATGCTGGAAAGTTGGCCATGGCTGCCAAGACCGGTGACAAGGGTGCTATCGGTGCTGCACTCGGTGGCTTGGGTAAAAAACGGCTGCAAAGCCTGCCACGATACTTACCGGGCTGAAAAATAAGCCTGAGCGATTATCATCGGTAGGCCGTCGTCACGTTTTGGTTGTTTTATCAATAATTGAAAATGAACCAGGCGACGGCCGCCAAAATCGCTAACACTAAAATTGCGATAATGATGCTGCCTTTGACTGGCGTGCCGCCCGCATCAGTTGATGCAACGTCTTCTCTGGTTCCATAAATCATCGCACCCAGAATTTTATCCCCTTTGAATGAATAGAACGCGACGGCTGCCAAATGCAGCACAATCAGTCCATACAACACATTCGACGACAATCCGTGGTAGTACGTCAGCATGTCGCTGGTTGATTTACTGACCAAATCGAACAGCGGCCCTTCTATTAAAATATCATCATTTGCGAACAATCCGGTGCCTGCCTGAAAAGCCAAAACAGCCAACAATCCGATGACTGAAAGTGCACCCAATGGGTTGTGTCCAATCGTCGTTTTATGGGTCCCATCAAACAAAGATTTCGCATATCGGATCACGGCAGATGGCCCACGCACGAAATCAGCAAATCGTGCATGCCGCCCCCCAACAAAGCCCCAGACAATGCGGAACAAAATCAGCGCCAGAACCACATGTCCGCTGATGACATGGATATCCATATTTCCGAACTGTTCTGACAGAAGCGATGTCGCAACAGCGATCGCAAGGCCCCAATGGAAAAACCGGGTTGGAAAATCCCAAACATCAACGCTGCCGGTTTTTTCGGGTTGAGACGATTCTGGTGATGCCACGATGATTTGCTCCTGAAGTCTGCGCAATTACGCCATTATGAGACCTGATTAACCGATATTTCCAGCAATACGGCTCAGTTTGATATCAAATACTTCCAAGATGCTCCGAAATATGGCAATCAGGTATTATGTCCAGACTACCAATCATTATCGGCGTCGTCGGCGTCGTGGCTATTGCAGCCGCGATTGGTATCAATGAGTTTTCATGGCGCGAAGAAGTCGATGATAAAGCGGATGCTCCCAGTGTGGAACAATCCAGCCCCTCATCAGAACAGCAAGCCAACGTCGCTAAACCTTCAGGCCCAATCGTAAAGCCAGGAGATATGACCGAGGTTTCGTCGATGCCCGTGCCGCCAATATTTGATGTTGTCCGCGTGGGCCCGAATGGCGACACGGTCATCGCCGGACGCGCTGTCCCGGGCAGCAGCATCGAAATATTAGAAAACGGCAAAGTCATTGGTACGGCGCAGGCCGACGCTAATGGCGAATGGGTATTTATTCCAACAGAGCCACTGCAAAGTGGTGCGCGGTCTTTGTCGATCATCTCTACATTGGAAAATGGCAACGTCATCGAATCCATCGAAGAAGTTGTGATTATGGTGCCCGATGGCAACCAGTCGGACGTTGCAGAAAACCTGATCAAGAAACCTGGCGCGCAAAAAGCCCTGGTTCTTAAGTTTTCAAACAATGCCGCCAATCCCACCCAAGTGCTTCAAAAACCGGGTCAGGCTTCGAACTTTAAGCTGAGCGTTGATACCCTGGATTATAATGCCGAGGGGCGAACCGTCATCGGCGGCAAGGCCCCCGTTGGCGCAACGGTGCAAGTGTATCTCGATAACAATCTAATTGGCGCGGTTATAGCTGACAAAGACGGCGCGTGGTCACTTATTCCCGAAAACCTGATTCCGCCTGGTCTGTATCAAATGCGCGCAGACCAAGTGTCAGAAAACGGCAAAGTGGTTGCACGGGTCGAATACCCGTTCGCACGTTCAGAAGACATCACGCAAATGGCCGAGGGTACTTATGTATTGGTTCAGCCAGGCAATTCGTTATGGCGCATTGCACGACGGGTATACGGAGATGGGTTCAGTTACACCCAAATTTTCCAAGCAAACGACAGTCAGATTACAGATCCTGATTTGATTTACCCCGGCCAGGTGTTTGAAGTCCCTTCCGTCAATTAACGCAACAATCGACGAATTTTATCTGTATTGGTGGAAAAATCTCATCCGACAAAGCGTTTATAAGTGATTTTCTTGGAAATAGGATTTTGATGCTTAATCTTGTTATCATGATCCAGGTATGCGACTAGGTCTGAATTCTAGCCATTTTGTAGTATGATGGTGGCTATATTAACTGACTCAACGCCCAAGTGGACGGAGCGAAGCATTGTTAAAAGACGTTTTAGTACCGATTAATCGCGCAGGATATCCGTTTATCGGCATCTTCGCGATCGCTGCGATTGCCCTATATAATTGGTGGATTCCGGCCGGGCTCATCGGTTTCGTGCTCACCGCATGGTGTATCTATTTCTTTCGTGACCCAGATCGCACCACGCCCACAGCAGAAAATTTGGTCATCAGCCCCGCTGACGGTGTTGTTCAGTCAATTGTCGAAGCTGTCCCACCACCAGAACTTGAAATGGGCGAAGAACCACTCACCCGTGTTGCCGTCTTCATGAACGTGTTCAACGTCCATGTGAACCGGGTCCCGATCACGGGAACCATTACGGGCAAGCATTACCGCCCTGGAAAATTCTTTAACGCATCATTGGACAAAGCCAGTGAGTTCAATGAACGCATGAGCCTTAAGGTCGCCAACGAAGCCGGACAGGAAATTGCGTTTGTTCAAATTGCCGGGCTCGTCGCACGACGTATTATTTGTGACATCGATGTCGGCAACAAGATGCAAGCAGGCCAGCGTTTTGGCTTGATTCGTTTTGGATCGCGCGTCGATGTTTATCTGCCAAAAGGCGTGACACCGATGGTGTGCGTCGGGCAGACAGCCATCGCGGCTGAAACCGTGCTCGCGGACCTAAAACGTAATGACGAAGCACCGCAAGGGACCGTCAGATAACATGGCAGACACGAACGCAAATCAGACAAACCCAAAGGCGCGCAGCCGCATCAGGGTCATCAGCTTAAATAAGATGATACCAAACGCCCTCACCCTTTTGGGGCTGGCATCTGGCTTAACAGCTGTACGGTTTGCGTTGGACGAGAAATGGGAATTTTCGGCCCTCGCGATTTTTGTCGCGATGATCCTGGATACGCTGGATGGGCGCACAGCCAGGTTGCTCAACAGTGCAAGCAAGTTCGGTGCTGAGCTCGATTCATTGTCCGACATTGTGTGCTTTGGGGTCGTACCCGCGCTGATCATTTACCTCTGGGCCATGCAGGACGCGGGCCGATGGGGATGGATTGCCTGCATCCTGTATGCGATGTGCTGTGCGCTCAGGTTAGCGCGGTTTAATGTCGCCCTCGAAGATCCCAACAAGCCATCTTGGGCCAATCAGTTTTTCACCGGCGTCCCGGCACCAGCGGGTGCGGGGCTTGCGCTATTGCCCATGATTATTTCATTCGTCGCTGGCGACGATTTTGTCCGTAATCCGCTCGCCGTGGCGATTTGGACTATCGCTATGGGCGCCCTGTTGATCAGCACCGTCCCAACATTCTCGTTTAAGACGTCACGGATTCCACGTGCATGGATGGCGCCGATGATGATTGGCATTACTGGTATCATCGCGTTCTTAGTCTCGACACCTTGGTGGACATTTACGGTAATTCTCGCCGCATACTTGATTTCAATGCCGTTCAGTTATCGCAGACACAAGAAACTGCAATCACATAGCCCCGTTGTGATGGCGGCGGATGATGACATGGACGATGATGATAGTGATGGCGGCGGCACAGTTAGTCCCGCGAAAGCATGATCTCAGCAGTTCCGTCTGAAATTATTCAGCAGGCGTAGGTTTCGCATTCGGCAGTATCTCTGGATTTGATCCAGCCCCGCTCCCCCGCCGACGCTCTCTCCATGCCTGGAAATTTCCCCGTGCCATCAAGGCACACGGTGTGATCACCAGCGTGAGGACTGTCGCGAACGTCAAACCAAAGACGATGGCAGACGATAGTTGTGTCCACCATTGAGTGGACGGTGCGCCGATATTCACGGAACGCTCTACAAAGTCGATGTTGATCCCCAATACCATCGGCATCAGACCCAAGATCGTCGTGATCGTCGTCAAAAGAACAGGACGAAGGCGTTGTGCCCCGGTTTTTAAGATTGCATCGCGAACCGACAAAGAATCAGTCTTTAGGCGATCAAACGTATCAATAAGAACAATGTTGTTGTTCACAACAATCCCGGCCAACGCGATGACACCAATCCCACTCATCACAATGCCAAATGGTTGCCCCGTCAGGAGCAAGCCAATAAACACACCAATCGTCGACATGATGACCGCTGATAGGATCAAAAAGGCTGAATAAAAGCTGTTGAACTGTGTCACCAAGATCAGCGCCATCAGGAACAATGCGACACCAAATGCCTTTACCAGAAACGCTTGTGCTTGCGCTTGCTCTTCGTCTTCGCCTTTGAATTCGATCATGATACGCGGATCAAAATTGGACGCTGAGACAAATTCGCGAATTTCCTGGACCTTGGCATCGACCAGGATCCCCTCGTCGACATCTGCCTTCACAGACATAACGCGACGCGTATCAGAACGATTGATGTTCCCGGTTTTCTGTTTCGGTTCAACGGAAACAAAGTTGCCAATGGGCACAGAACCGTTGCCCGTATCGATCCGGATTTGGGACAGTTGGCTCAATGTACGGAATGCTTCGGGGTAACGCGCACGCACATCGATTTCATCATCCGCATCATCGGGGCGATACTCACCCAGCTTTAGACCGTTCGTTGCAAGCTGGATCGACTTCCCGATCAGTTCAACATCTGCACCGAACTTTGCCGCCTGTGCCCGGTCCACAGTGACTTCGAATTCAATACCCGGTTGGGGTTGGCCGTCTTCAATATTCAAAAGCCCGTCCATGCCTTCAAAAAACGCCCGCAGTTTCTTGGCTGCGGGGGCAAGCAATTCAGGATTGCGGCTGGATAACTCAATCTGGATCGGTTTACCGACAGGTGGTCCCGCTTCTTCTTTGCGGCGGTCCACATAAATACCAGCGATGCCGATTGTCCGTTCATTGATCTCGTTCAGAATGTCATCCGCGGATGGGCGCAAGAACCAGTCTTCAAATTCCAACGTGATTTCACCGATAATGTCTTCGGCTTCTTCGGATCTGCTTTCCAAGCCAACACGCGTATACACAGCGCGAATACCATCGACGTCCAAGGTCTCTTTTTCGACCAAGGTCATGTATTGGTTCTTTTCCCAGATCGACAGATTGCCCTGCGCGCGAACTTGTAATTTCGCTAAATCCGGTTCGACATTCGGAAAGAACTCAACGCCCTTGCCGAAATTGCCATACATGACCTGCACACCGATCAACGTCACCAATGCCAAGGCCAATATTTTTCCAGGATGCCGAAGGGCCTTATCCAACACACGCAGATAAACGCCCGTCCCACCTTCGATCCGTTCCGGTCTGAACTCTGCATCTGCGGAAATTTCTTGTGCAAGTTTGGCATCAACAACACCGCCTGCCTTACCCATTTGCGCGCCGAGGGTGGGCACGAAAATTAGCGCCATGAAAAGCGAGGCCGTAAGCGTCACCAACAACGTGATGGGCAGGAACTTCATGAACTCACCGACAACGCCGGGCCAGAACAACAACGGTAAGAAGGCTGCCAACGTCGTCGCCGTCGAAGCCGTGATCGGCCATGCCATGCGTTTTGCCGCCAACGCATACGCTTTGGATTTCGGCTCGCCTTCTGACATTTTTCGATCAGCGTATTCTGTCACGACAATGGCGCCATCAACCAACATACCGACGGCCAAAATAAGACTAAACAACACCACCATGTTTACGGTGAAACCAACCGTATGCAGAAACAAAATTGCCGTCAGAAATGATCCCGGGATCGCAATCCCGACCAGACCCGCCGTGCGAATACCCAATGCCGCAACCACGATGACCATGACCAACAACACCGCCGACAGGACGTTGTTTTGCAGATCAGTCAGCATCAGCCGGATATTATCGGATTTATCCTGCAGATAACCGACCTGAACGGATTGCTGAAGCGTTTGTGGCCATTCAGCCCGGCGCGACTCAACGATTTCGCGGACACGTTCTACGGTATCAATAATGTTTTCACCGGTGCGTTTTGATATTTCGAGTGCAATCGCAGGCTGGCCACCCACACGCGCGAACGTGCTTGGGTCTTTGAAGCCGCGTCGCAATTCAGAAATATCGCCCAAGGTAATGGCCGTATCACCATCGACTTTGACTGGCATCGATCCGATATCGCCGACCGTCTCAAACAGACCAGGGACTTTGATCGCAAATCGACCGGACCCGGTATCTTGCGCACCAGCCGCGATCAACAAATTAGACCCCCGCGCGGCAGCCACCGTATCAACAGGCGACAGTCCATAACTTTCGATCGCAACGGGGTTGAGCAGCACTTCAACCAATTCTTCGCGGTCCCCAGCGATACTGACTTCCAGGACCTGCGGGATGCCCTCTAACTCGTCACGCAAATCACGACCCAGCCGCAATAAGGAACGTTCAGGAACATTCCCTGACAAGGTCACAACCAGCACCGGGAAAAGGGCAAAGTTCACTTCGTGGACTTCGGGCTCGTCGGTTTCTTGCGGTAATTCTGGTTTAGCTAAATCGACTTTTTCGCGCACATCTGTCAGCGCTTGGTCCGCATCAAATCCTGCATCGAACTCCAGCGTTACGTTCGCGCCACTCTCAAATGCCTTTGAGCGCATTTCTTTGACGCCTTCGATGCCCCGTAATTCCTGTTCCATCGGGCGCACCAAAAGGCGCTCGGCATCTTCGGGGGAAATCCCCTCGTGATGCATCGAAACATAGATGATGGGAATGTTGACGTCGGGTTCTGATTCTTTGGGGATATCGTTAAACGCGATGGCACCGGCGCCGAGCAATAGAACCAAACTGGCCAAGACCGTACGACTATGAGTGATCGCCGCATCAATAAGCGCGTTCACGACTGATCTCCGCCCTCGCGTTCCGCAATGGCTTCGCTGACGGGTGCCACAGATTGTCCATCAACGACAAATTCCTGGCCAACGGTAATTAGCCGCACCGTTTCAGGCAGCCCCGAGACCCACGTGCCATCAGGGGTATCATCCAACATCTTCACAGGGACGAACTGAACGATATTAGTCTCATCCACGATACGCACACCCAAAGCACCCTGATCGCTCAGCGTCAACGAAGATGACGGGATTTTATGTGCCCGTTGCGCCCCAGCTTCCAATTTGACCGACGCTGTCAAACCAGCCGGGATCAATGCATCGGGGTTATCAATCCACACATCAACGCGAAATGTTCGTGTGGTTTCATTCGCAACCCGAGAAATGTAATGGATCGTACCACCGATTTCCTGACCGTTAGGCAATTTGACAGCAGCCAGGTCATCAACTTTTAAATGACCCACATCCATTTCTGTCACGTTGACGATCACCCGGATGGGATCAAGGTCAACGACCATGGCAACTTCATCACCAGATTCCACATAATCACCAGGACCCGGCAGGAGTGTTTCGATATACCCATCGATGGGCGCGCGGATTTTGGTGCGCGCAATATCTAATTGAATTTCTGCCAACGCAGCTTCGGCTTTGGCAAGTTCGGCATTGCTCTGGGCTAAACGCACTTGGGATTCGAATTGCTTGCGTTGCAAATCCTTGGATGCATTGAACGATATTTTGGCTGAGCCGACTTGAGCCTTGGCATCTTCTAGACGCTCCATCCGGTCGTTCATTGCCAATTCAAGCAGCACCGTGCCCTTTTTAACGAAGTTACCTTTTCGCGCAGGACGAGCGATAACGTTGCCAGATGTTTCGGCCTTGATTTCGGCATCTTTAATCGCGTCGGTGCGCCCCGTCACGATCACGGACAACGGCCGTTCAATCGCCTGAAGTTCAGCAATCCGAACATTTACCAGCAGCTTTTCAATGGGGTCGGATGATTTTGGTGCAGCAACTTCAGGATCACCTGAGCCCGAGAACATGCCCGAACCGACCCACACAACGGCACCAAACGCCAATACCGCTGCAAGCACATAAGACTTTCTCAAAAACTCTCTCCAAGCATAGCCATTTAATGGCCAACATCTCTGCGCAGTTTTACACCTAAATCTTTCATTTTACTTGATTTATTTTATTACAAAAACAATCAAAATGACGTCACAATGATGCTGAAAGGCGCCGCAATCATTAGTCATTATGCGTCAAACCTTGGGCGATAGATCACAACTGAACGGGGATAACCATTGCACAGATTGCAACGGTGGATTGCATCAAGTGATTGCAATGATGCGGGACGCGCTAAGCGTCTTCTGAAACGCGCTCCCACGGCGGGATTGGCGTGAATGCCTCAACCAAGGTATCCACAAACGCACGCACTTTGGCCGATAGGTTTCGATTATGTGGCCACACAACGAATATGCCGGCGTCACCAGATACCTCAAACTCATCCAAAACAGGGATAAGCCGCCCGGCCTTAATATCATCGCCAACCACAAACGAGGCCGCCCGGAACATACCAAGCCCAGCCAATGCGGCTTCGTGCAGGGCAATTGCGTTATCAGCCTCAAATCTACCCGATACTTCAACGGTACGCGGCCCTTCTGGACCGTTGAATTCCCATCTGTTTAGCGACGTCGGGATAGATAGCTTCAGGCATTCGTGCTTCGTAAGGTCGTCTGGCGTTTTTGGATAACCATGTTTTTCCAGATATGCCGGAGAGGCCACAACAACCCGTTTGGGCACACCAATTTTTCGCGCGATTAATGTCGAATCATGGAGCGCACCAATACGTATCCCCACGTCGAACCCTTCTTCGACCAAATTGACGATGCTGTCCGTCATGGTCAGTTCAACCTGCATTTGCGGGTATTTCTCAAGCAAGTCAGGGATCAGCGGTACAACTTGATATTGGCCAAACGCGGTCGATGCGTTGACTTTCAGGACGCCGCGCGCTTCGACCGTTGATAGTGAAATGGTCTCTTCGGCCTCGGCAACCTCGGCCAAGATCGGCGTGACGCGCTGATAATACACGCGCCCTTCTTCGGTTAGGCTGAGTTTCCGCGTGGTTCGGCTGAGCAAACGCACGCCCAAACGGTCTTCTAGTCGGCCAATCATCTTGCTGACAGCCGACGGCGTCATGCGCAAATCTCGTGCAGCCCCAGAGAAGCTGCCCGTTTCCACGACCCTGACGAAGGTCTCCATTTCACCAAAACGATCCATATCGATAGATTAGTGAATATTATTCAAAGAATATAGTCTTTTTTTAACAATTATCGCCGCTGGGGAATTCATATAGACATGGTCTCAACAAACGGAGAGACATTCTCTCGCGTTTCACAGTTTAGGAGATAAAGATCATGAGACACGATAATGGATATTTAAACACTTTCCCAACCGGTCAAATTAGCCCTGATGCCATCGAAAATGGTATCCGCGAAGGGCGTCGACTTCGTGCCGTCGCGATGAGAAGCGCCTTCAACAAAGTTATTTCGGGTGTTAGAGGCGGCCACAATAATCCGTTCTAAGAACCTATAAATTTCTAAAAGCGATACCCCTGCACTCCCTCTTCGCAAGGTATCAAAACGAAGGCCTCCTTCGACCAAGTTATCCCTGAGGTGAAAACCTCCCTATTACCTTCGCCCTCTCTGAAATCAGAGAGGGCTTTTTTTTACAATTAAAGGCAAGGCTTTGGAACTCCAAAACTGTTTGCTGCATTGACCGATGCGACCTCTATTTCTGCGCCACCAAATGATACGGACGTCGCACTGGGTGGCGCATTTGGGCTTACCACCGTCAACGAACCACCTGAAATACTGACTGATGACCCTGCGATGTTTGGGAAAATAGTCGGCGGTGGCGTCGAACCACCTGGCCCCGCCGCTGTCTCAAACCCGTTCAATTCATCCCAATTGCTGATCCCGTCCGCATTTTGCTCGAAAATGATATCGACCCCCACCATCCGAAGCCTCGGCAACGCCATTTTACCTTGGATGAGAGGCAGGCAGTAAATCGATCTCTGCGATCACTTTATCGGCAGTCATCATGTTTTCTTTGGTGCCCCATTTGGCATTTTTAATCTTCACATCATGAATGATCACCCGTGGCGGAAACGATAAATCCAACTCGGCGGGCCCACTGATGGATAACCGGCCCGCATAGGAGTTTTCGATCTTCGTCATCAGTTCTTTGCGCATATCACCGAATTCGCTCAACCGGGCATAGGCTATGACGATTGCGATCCCGCCCAAGACGATGCTGATCTTGATGCCAAGTTTAATGAGTTTGAAAAAGAAACTGATCATGAAGGTGTCCGTGATCTAAGGGTGAAAATTCAATCGTGTTATTGCGACGCCGTTGCGGGTGCCGGGTTGTTGGACGCGGGCTTAAATTGAAGCGCCTTGGCCCGTGCCTTAGCGACATCTGATGGAGACAGAGCATCTTCGATCATTTTTGCATTCTCTGACGCACCCTCGGCCCCAAAAGCATCAGCGATCAGGTACCACGATAACGCACTGACCAGATCGACAGCCTCGCCGTGCTCACCCGTCGCCAACATTCCAGCCAGGCGCATTTGGGCAGGCACAGTCCCTGCGTTTGCAGACATGACGAGTTGCTCATGGGCAAGGTCCTTATCAACCGGCCCGCCTTCGCCCGCCAATGCCATCAACGCCAAATTGTAACGCGCAAAGGGATCATCGTTCTCAGCAGCGCGCTCAAACCATGACCGTGCGGCTTTGAAATCCCGCCTGCCCGTGCTGCCGTCATAAAGCAGACCTGCCAGATCATACTGGGCGCGAACGTAATCGCCCTCGGCGGCGGCTTCGAAGTATTCCAGTGCAACGTCCTTGTCAGCTTCAACGGCGACGCCATTCCAATACATGACCGCAAGATTATAGGTCGAGGGTCCATGCCCGAGCACGGACGCCTGCTCAAAATACGCGACCGCTTGATCTGCATCTTTGGCCACGCCCCATCCATTCATGGACAACGTACCAAGCGCATGAAGCGAAACCGGGTTTTCCAAGGCCCCCGATTTTTCAAATAAGGCCACAGCTGACGGCCGGTCTTGGGTACCACCCTGCCCGCGCCACAGCATCACGGCATGATTGTGCATACTGATGGCATGATCAGCGTCAGATAACTCGGACCATGCGGCACGCGCAGCAGCATAATCTTGGACGTAATACGCATCTAAGCCACTTTGAAATACAGCATTCACAGGACTGGCGCTGTCATCAGACCCTATGACCTTGATCATGCCATCGCCGGGGATCTGCAGCGCCGTTTCCTGTCCGCTCGCTGTAGACACGACAAGAACCATCGAGATGGCGCACATGGTCAGATTGAATAAACGAATCATCTCACAACGGTATCGCGCACGTGGGGTGAATGGAATGGCAATATGGTTGCCAATTTCAGCATTTGCCCCCGGAAACCCATGCCGATAATGTGTGTAGTCGGAAAACATTGGCAAGGCGTCGGAATACGAACAGACGTGATGGCCTGCGAATGGGAAACGAATGACATAAGGGTCGGCAACAGACCCAGATTTTGGCGACGCCAAACGTTAAGGGAAGTTATGAAGCGATATTCCGTATTCAGTCTGCTACGCAACGCCTTGGGATACCACCGCGATTGGCAACAAGCTTGGCGATCCCCTGACCCAAAGCCCGAGTATGATGTGATCATCGTCGGCGGCGGCGGCCACGGACTTGCCACCGCACATTACCTGGCCAAGGAACACGGCATCACCAATGTCGCCGTTTTGGAAAAAGGCTGGCTGGGCGGCGGCAATACAGGACGGAACACGACGATCATTCGCTCGAACTATCTGTGGGACCAAAGTGCCGGACTGTACGAAAAATCATTGCAGCTGTTCGAAGGCCTGACCCAGGACATCAACTACAACATCATGTTCAGTCAACGCGGTGTCTTAAACCTCGTGCACACAATCGGCGAAGTCCGCGATGCCAAACGCCGGGTTTATGCGAACAAATTAAACGGCATTGATTCCGAATATGTTGGCCCGGAAGAGCTTCTGAAAATCTGCCCGATCCTGAATTTAGATCCAAACAATCGCTATCCTGTTCTGGGCTCGACCTGGCAACCCCGTGGCGGCTCGGCACGCCACGATGCGGTTGCTTGGGGGCTCGCACGATCCGCCGACTCACGCGGCGTCGATATCATTCAAAATTGCGAAGTCACCGGGTTCGATATCGAAAATGGTCACATCACCGGGGTTCAAACCACCCGTGGTGCCATCAAATCCAAAAAAGTTGGCGTCGTCGTCGCCGGGCACTGCACGGTGATGTCAGATATGGCGGGTTTCCGTATGCCCATCGAAAGTCACCCGCTGCAAGCGATGGTGTCTGAGCCTGTGAAACCGATTATCGATACGGTTGTCATGTCAGGTCACGTACATGTCTATGTGTCTCAGTCCGACAAGGGCGGTTTGGTGATCGGTGCCGGGATAGATGCCCACAATGGTTATTCGCAGCGCGGCAGCTTACCGATTGTTGAAGAGCAATTGGCGGCCGCCGTCGAACTGTTCCCGATCTTCAGCCGCATGCGCATCCTGCGCACCTGGGCCGGGATCGTGGATACAGCCCCCGACGCCAGCCCGATCATTTCGAAAACCCCGGTCAATGGACTGTATTTCAACTGCGGTTGGGGCACGGGCGGGTTTAAGGCGACACCGGGTTCTGGTTGGGTCTTCGCGCACACAATTGCACGCGATGAACCGCACGCATTAAACGCCGCCTTCTCGCTCGACCGGTTCTCAACCGGCGATTTAATCGATGAACACGGCGCCGCTGGCGTTGCGCATTAAGGGGGAGATGAAAAAATGCTTTTGATCGAATGTCCCTGGTGCGGCAAACGCGACGAAACAGAATTTTCCTATGGGCATGAAGCGCATATCGCGCGGCCAGAGGACCCTGCGAAACTCAGTGACGATGAATGGGCGGATTATCTGTTCATGCGCAAAAACCCAAAGGGGCTGCACTTGGAAAGATGGGCGCATAGCGCTGGATGTCGTCGTTGGTTCAACATGGCCCGCAACACGCACACCAATCAAGTTATGGGTGTCTATAAGATGGGTGAACTTCCACCTAAAATGGATTCGGGATCATGAACCAGCCCAATCGCTTATCTGATGGCGGACAAATCGATCGATCCCAACCGATTGATTTCTATTTCAATGGCCGCCAATACACGGGCTACAAAGGTGACACGCTGGCATCCGCATTGCTGGCCAATGGCGTCATGCTGGTCGGTCGAAGCTTTAAGTACCACCGCCCACGCGGGATCATGACAGCAGGCACCGAAGAGCCCAACGCACTGGTCCAATTAGAACGCGATGCCCGCACCATTCCCAATGTCCCCGCGACACGCATTCCGCTTTATGATCATCTGGATGCGTCTAGTGTGAACTGTTGGCCGTCACCCTCGTTCGATGTCATGGCGATCAATGGTCTGTTCCATCGGATTCTGCCCGCTGGTTTTTATTATAAGACGTTTATGTGGCCTGCATCGGCGTGGAAATACTACGAACATATCATCCGCCGTGCGGCGGGGCTTGGCCGTTCACCCGAAGAACCCGATCAAGACACGTATGACAAAATGAATGCCCACCCCGACGTCATTGTCATTGGCGCCGGGCCTGCTGGTTTGGCAGCGGCACTATCTGCGGGGCGCACCGGTGCACGAGTGATGTTGGTTGATGAAAACCTGGAACTCGGCGGACAACTGTTGAACGAGCGCGAGGAAATCGACGGTGCCCCTGCCCTTGAATGGGTTGCGGCGGCTGAGACAGAGCTGAGCGCCATGCCCGAAGTTACCATCTTGAAACACACGATGGCGACGGGGCTATATGATCATAATCTGGTCAGTCTTGTCGAAAATCGCTCAGACATTATTTCCATGGATCAAGACGGCAAGACCCGCCAACGGTTTTGGCGCGTCCGTGCCAAGCGCGTAATTTTAGCCACGGGTGCGATTGAACGCCCATTGATCTATTCAGACAACGACCGCCCCGGCAGTATGTTGGCCAATGCGTTACGCGCCTATGTTAATCGGTATGGCGTCGCGCCTGGAACGCGCCACGTGATTTTCACAAACAACGATGATGCGTATCGCTCTGCCCTCGACCTCAAGGCTGCGGGTGCAGATGTCGCATGCGTGATTGATATTCGTCCCGACCCATCTGGGGAACTGGTCACGCGCGCAATAGAAGCAGGCATCGAAGTGATCGATCATTCGGCCATCACAGGTGTGATCGGCAGAAACGCCATCCGCGCCATCGAAATCATGCGATTAAATGATGACGGTGATGGCGTCACGGGCACCGCACGCACCATCAAATGCGACATCGTTGGATCAAGCGGTGGCTGGAACCCCGTTGTGCATCTACACAGTCACCCAGGCGGGCGCTGCACATGGCGCGAAGAAGACGGCGTATTCCTGCCGGGCGACACGCTTCAAGACAACGTATCAGCCGGGTCCGCCAACGGCAGCTTTGATCTGCAGTCGGCCCTGAACGAGGGTGATTTTGCAGGCACCGAAGCGACCAGTACACTGGGCCTGACGAACAAAAAACGCCCAACTGTTCCCAAAGCCACTGATGCCGTCGACGAAGACCCATGGCGCGTGCTGTGGTACATCCCGACCACAAAACCTGTGGGTGAACGGGGAAAGCATTTCCTTGATCCACAAAACGATGTGTCCGTGCCCGATGTTCAATTGGCGGCGCGTGAGGGATACCGATCCGTTGAACACACCAAGCGCTACACGACGCTGGGCAGGGCAACCGATCAGGGTAAAACTGGCAATATTCCGGCGCACGCCGTGCTGGCGGCTGCACTCGGCCAAAGCGTGCCCGAAACGGGTACATCCACGTTCCGCCCACCATTCTCGCCCACCGCGTTGGGGGCCTATGCGGGCCGTGAAGTGGGTGAGTTCTATGATCCCATTCGCCGCACGCCCATGCATGAATGGCATGAAAAGGCAGGCGCATTATGGGAAGACGTCGGACAATGGCATCGCCCCTGGTATTACCCCAAGGACGATGAAAGCATGGTCGAAGCGGTCGCACGTGAGTGTTTGGCCGTTCGCCATCAAGTCGGCATGCTGGATGCGACCACGTTGGGTAAAATCGATATCCAGGGCCCCGATGCCGCAGAATTCCTGAACCGCATTTACACCAACGCATGGCTAAAGCTACAGCCCGGGCGCTGCCGATATGGTCTGATGTTGGGCGAAGACGGCATGGTCATGGACGACGGTGTCACGTCATGCCTGGGTGAGAACCATTACTTGATGACGACCACGTCCGGCGGTGCACCCCGCGTGATGGCATGGCTCGAAGAATGGCTACAGACAGAATGGCCGGAACTGAAAGTCTATCTGACATCGGTCACAGAACAATTTGCGACCCTGCAGTTGGCAGGCCCAAATGCGCGTGCGTTGTTATCGGAACTCACCACTGACATCGATCTATCGACCGAAGAGTTTCCGTTCATGAGCTGGAAATCTGGCACCGTCGCTGGCATCCCTGCTCGCGTATTCCGGATCAGTTTCACAGGTGAAAGCTCATACGAAATCAATGTGCCTTCGTCGGCTGGATTGGCGCTATGGAATGACGTGATGTTGGCGGGTGAAAAATACGGCATCACGCCGTTTGGCACCGAAACCATGCATGTGCTCCGCGCTGAAAAAGGCTTCATCATTGTCGGCCAAGAAACCGACGGCACGGTAACACCGATTGATCTGGGTATGAATTGGATCGTGTCATCGAAAAAGCCGGACTTTGTCGGCAAACGTTCGCTGTCACGCGCCGATATGCTAAAGGCAGATCGCAAACAGCTTGTCGGGCTGCGCACGGTCGATCCGAACGAAGTCCTGCCCGAAGGTGCCCAGATCGTCGCCGAGACCAAACCAAAACCACCCATGGAAATGATCGGACACGTTACATCCAGTTATTGGTCGGCTGCCTTGGAACATTCCATCGCCCTGGCACTGGTCAAGGGTGGACAGGACCGGATGGGTGAAATCATCTACGTTCCGCTTGATGATAAAATTATTCCGTGTGAGATCGTCTCGCCTGTCTTTTATGATGTAGAGGGGAGCCGCCTCAATGGTTGATGCATACCGTCTCAGAAGCCCCCTCGCCCACTTGGCCATTTCCGCACAGGCCCGTGATGATATCGACGCCACAGTACAGTTATCGGAAACGCCATTCCGTGGACTGATCAACATTCGCGGCGATGCAAATGACGCCACATTCGTTGCGGCGGTCAAAAAAGCCATACGTTTGGATATTCCAACGGCGCCCAACACCGTGAGCGGCAAACCAGCAACGACGCGCATCTTCTGGCTTGGCCCCGATGAGTGGATGGTCGTCACCAAGCCAGCTGGCGGCAAACGTGCCTTCGATGCGCTGTGGAAAAACTTAAAAATTGATGGCTTACACGCATCCGTCGCAGACACATCCGAGGCCCGCACCACCATCACAGTATCCGGCCCGAATGCCCGCAACGTGATGGCAAAGCTATGCAGCCTTGATTTCCACCCCAGCCAATTCGGCCCCGGGCAGTGTGCGCAAACCGTCGTCGCCAAGGTCGGCGTGATGATGACGCAAACGGCCGAAACCAAATCTGGTGGCGCGACATACGAGCTTTATGCCCTCAGAAGTTTTTCAACGTATCTGTGGAATCGCCTTGTGGACGCTGCCAACGAATACGGCGTCCAGATCAGCTAAAGCAGTTGCTACTCGGCATTCAGGAATTTGTTATAATCAGCGGCCAAGTCTTTAACGGCAGCGGCGCGTAATTTTTCACCCAACGCTTCTGTCGCCAAGGTCGGGTCCGATCCGATCCGTCCATCGGGAAAGCGTCGGCGATAATCGGCACTGTCGTAGAAGCTGCCTGTGGGTGCGATCTCGGGTGACAGCTTATCCGCACTTTTGATTCTGGCGGCATCTTCTGGGTAAGCAAAATACGTCAGCGATACTTCGCCAGCCGTTGCGTGTGAACCGTTGGCTTCGCCAAATGCCTCGGCCTCAATTTCATGAACCGATGGGCAATCGAACCAATTTCTTAAAACGCATCTAATGCCCGCCCGGTTATGCTTTGCGGTGCCCAGGCTGCTTTCGGCGTAAATCTCATCAAAGGCAGCTTTGACCGTCGCGATATTCCCACCGTGTCCGTTCACAAAATAGAACCGATCAAATCCATGACACGACAATGATGCGACATAATCACCGATAACCGAAATCAATGTCGTTGGTCGCAGGGTAATTGATCCTGGGAATCCCAGATGATGCTGTGCCATGCCGACACTGATCGTCGGTGCAATCAACGCATCGACTTCCTTGGCCAAGGTTTCAGCGACAATTTCCGGGCACAGCGCGTCCGTGCCGATGAAACCTGTCGGGCCATGTTGCTCGGCAGAGCCAATCGGAATGATAATACCGCTGGATCGTTTCAGGTATTCTTCGACTTCTGGCCACACCATCAATTGCAAACGCATCGTATCCTCCGGATAAAAAAATAGGTTGGCCATACGCTAACCAATTCAACGGCATTGTCACCGAAAAATGTATGCCAGTTTTGGTCACACACCTGTGCTATGTTCGGGGTATGAGTTTACGATATGAAAAAGCGGACAATCTTCTTCAACTCGCCCTGGAAATGCAGGCGGCGCGGTTTGGGCTGTCGTTGCAAGATATCCAAGAGCGGTTTTCGATTGGCCGGCGCACCGCCATGCGGATGCGCGATGCTGTGCTGCGGAATTTCCCACAGGCCGAAGAAGTCGAAACCGGCGAGAAGACCAAACGCTGGCGCATTCCATCAGGGACGCTGGATCGTTTGGTCTCTTTCAGTGCCGAGGAATTGACCGATTTAGAACGTGCTATCGCCATGATGGCCGCCTCGGGTCAAACCGATGCAGCGATGCGATTGAAGGACCTGCGGACCAAGGTCAAAACCATCCAGCCCGCCGACATTGCACGTCGGACGGCCCCTGACATTGATGCGCTATTAGAAGCCGAAGGGTTCGCGATGCGCCCGGGACCGAAACCGCGTGTTTCCGGTGACGTGATGGAAGGATTGCGTGATGCCGTCAAAGCCTGCGTCAAAGTACGGATCAATTATCGCAATCGTCGTAATGGTAAGGTGAACGAACGTTTGGTTCATCCGTATGGTTTCTTATTCGGCTATCGGAACTACCTGGTTGCCTATCACGAGCATCCCAAGGCCAACGATTTTTCGCTGTTCAGCCTATCGAACATCGAAGGGGTCAACGTATCGAATGACTTCTTTGAACGTGATTCTGAATTTTCGCTCGCGTCCTTTGCGGCTCGTTCGTTTGGGGTGTACCAGTCCGAACCCGAAGATGTAATTTGGCGCTTCGCCCCCGAAGCCGCGTCGACGGCAGCAGAGTTTGATTTTCACCCTACTCAGCAGTTTGAGCCCCAGGAAGACGGATCATTGATCGTTCGGTTCCGAGCTGCATCTGATTTGGAAATGGCATGGCATCTGTATATGTGGGGCGACAAAGTTGAGGTGCTGGCTCCTCAGTCCTTAAAGGAATTAGCGGCCCATCGCCCCACTTGGCCTGCATTGCCGTGATTCGTTGCTAACACAACGTAACCAATAATATCTGGACCTGATAAACCTTCGGCGCAATTATCCGGGCTTAGAATTCCTGCGTTTGCAAATCTCGGAGATTGAAATGAAAAAAGTACTCATTGGATTTGGCGTTGTCCTTATCCTGATTATCGGTGGTGTCGTCGTCCTGTATTCCAACTTGGGCGATATCATCAAAGAAGCCATTCAACGCTATGGTTCAGAAGCTACACAAGCGATCGTCGTGGTTGATAGCGTCGATCTAGATGTCACCAATGGTCAAACATCGCTGAAAGGTTTCGTTGTCGGAAACCCAGCGGGGTTCAAGTCCGACAGCGCATTTGAACTTGGCAACATCGCTGTTCAGGTCGACACCAGCAGTCTTGATTCTGATACGATCATCATCAAGACCGTTCAGATTGATGGGCCAAAGATCACTTATGAACTCGGTGATGGCGGTCCAAACGTTGATGCGATTAAGCGCAACGTCGATACCTACGCGAAGCAATTTGCCAGCGGCGACAGTTCTTCTACATCAGCTGAAGATACAGGCCCGCAAAAGAAAATTATCATCGAACGCCTGACCATCACCGATGGCAGCGTCAACGTGTCTGCACCATTCCTGGATGGCAAGTCATTGGGCACATCGTTACCGACAATCACGCTGACGGATATCGGCAAGGATAACGGTGGCGCCAGCCCAGCCGACGTGATCAAGCGCATCATTGATGAAATGACCAAGGGTGTCGGTGGCGCGATTTCGGGTCTCAATCTGGATGATATGAAGAAACAAGCGGCAGCCAAGGCGCAAGAGGCCATTGATAAAGCCACATCCAGCGCATCAGACGCCGTGAAGTCAGCAACCGAAGGCACAGGAGCCGCAGGTGAGGCCGCATCGGGTGCTGCTGATGAAGCAGGCAAAGCGATTAAAGGATTGCTCGGAAACTGATACCGAAATCTCTCCCCGCGCTTCGTGCACGGGGAGAGTTTTTTCGATGGTTAGCTTTTCGCTGACACGAGGCCGAATAGGTGTGCCAAATCTTTGAAGAAGATTTTGATATGGGCCATCGGGCTCTGTCTGGTTAATTTCTTCTCTGTATACGACTCCCACGTCAGACGCTGAACATCTGGGTCCGCGCAGATCGATGTGAAACGTTCCCGGCGCTCATCGGTCGTGTACCAGAATTTCTGCATCATCCCGAGAATCCAAAAGACTTTACCGTGCTCCCGCATAAAGCGTTTACGGGCCGTCTTCAGGGCTTTGACTTCGCCCGTTTTGATAAACTGGGCAGCAGCCTGGCCACTGAGTTGGCCACACAGCATGGCGTAGTAAATACCCTCACCTGATGCGGGGGCAACAACGCCAGCGGCATCGCCCGCCAGAATAACGTTCTTTCCATCATCCCACTTTTTCAGCGGCTTCAATGGAATCGGTGCACCTTCACGACGGATGGTTTTGGCATCAACAACGCCTGACTGTTCGCGGAGCAGTTTGACCGCGCCGCGGAGTGAAAAGCCCTTATTCGCGGACCCTGTACCGACACTGGTTGTCTTGCCATGCGGGAAGACCCAGCCGTAAAAGTCAGGTGATACCTTGCCGTTGTAGACGACATCACATGTATCCGCGATGAAGTGGGAGTCATCATTGGATTCAGGTGATTCGATAATCTCGTGGTACGCAAAGACGCAGGGTACGCGTTCAGCATTTGGCATGGTCTGTTTGGCCACCGCAGAGCGGGCACCATCAGCGCCCACAACAGCACGTGCACGAACGATAACATCGTCGCCAAGTTTTCCCGTCGATTTATCGCAATATGTGATCGTAACCAGTCCATCATCGTCATGACGGATGGATTTGAAATGTCCGGTCCGGCGTTCTGCGCCGGCACCTGCCGCACGGTTGCGCAACCATTCATCGAAGTGCTCGCGGTCCACCATACCGACGTAGCCTTTGCCGACGGGCATATCGACTTCGCGGCCTGACGGCGAGATGATGCGTGCTGAATTGATCTTGGCGACAATCTGGCTGTCAGGGATGTCAAAATCTCGGATCATACGCGGAGGGACAGCGCCACCGCAGGGTTTGATCCGCCCTGCTTTATCAAGCAGCATAACCGATAGACCTTCGCGGGCGAGTTCAGTCGCCGCCGTAGCGCCAGACGGCCCACCACCAACGACGATTACGTCAAACGTGTCATTTTTCTGCATCCCACTATCTCCCTTATACGTTGCTCAAACGGGTACGTGGTTGCGCTGGCATTCCCAACGCATCGTCACGCCCTGCTTTACTAACCCCGAGTGCCAATTTCGCCGACACCACAAACAGTGCAGCTTCGAGTGCGAAAACGGCAGCGAAAGCGGTTTCGGGTGAACCACTTACAAACCGAACACCATCCAGCACCATCGTCCCGATGAAGCCACCAATACCGAATGCCAGCGCTTGTGCGGCACCCCAAACACCCATTCGGGTGCCTTCTCTATTTTCTTTGCCGCTACGGACGAGCCCCATCATGGAGCCAATCGCTGCGACCGCGAACGTGCCGTTCGCCACACCTAAGAAAAACACGGCTGGAACCAAGGGGAACGTCGGCCCGATAGAACCCGCCAACGCCAATGACGTATGTGCCACCGCAGATGCGATACACCCGCCAACGGTCCATACCCGCATGGAACCAAATCGGCCTTTGCCAAATCCTGTGCCCAACAGGGCGACCAAGATCATACCAACAAAGACACCACCATGATGGACACCGGAAAGTTTTGTCGATTCACCCGGCGTCATGCCAAAGACAGCACCGGCAAACGGCTCAAGGATCAGATCTTGTGCGCTATAAGCCAACATTGATGCGAATACGAAAACGGCAAAGTGCCGGGATTTAGGCTCGTTCCAAATATCGCGAACGGCATGCATAAAGCCCGGCTGATTTTGGTCTTGAAGTTTTGGCGTATGACGGACCGCAGCGCTTTTGCCTTCTAGTCGCCAAATCGCCACGATCGTCATCAAGAATGCAAATGCTGAAACAACAGCGGTAACAACGACCAAGCGATCGAATGTAAACGGATCAAGGAGATGCCCAGCGACGCCAGCGGTTACCGCGATGCCAGCGATCATCATCAACCAGACAATGGTCGCAGCAGCAGCACGACGACGCGCGCGGACACGAACAGCCAGAAATACCAACAACGAAGTCCCCGCAGCCCCGACACCACAACCGATCAACGTGAACGCGGCAACGGCAAGGGCAACACCAAGCATAAGGCTGGTTTCCATGATCCCTGTGGATGCTGCGGCCAAAACCCCGCCAACCCCCAGCACGAACATGCCGCCAATAATCCAAGGGGTTCGACGTCCACCGACGTCAGAACCATACCCCCAACGTGGACGTAATATCTGAATAGCGTAATGCAATCCCACCAGTGCCCCTGGCAACATTGCAGGCAATGCCAGTTCAACAACCATCACCCGGTTCAAGGTCGAAGTTGTTAAAACCACGATTGATCCCAACGCCAATTGAACCAACCCGATCCGGATAATACCTAACCAGCCGAGTTCGTTCTCGGGGATAACCTCAGACACGGTATCAGGCGCACTCATGGGATTAAGCTCCTGAGTGCGAACGCGCTGATCAACATACCGATGACATACAGCGTGGTTCCCGTGGCGTTATACCAAGGTGAATTTGCCTCTGGATCGCGAAGTAATTTTGGCATCAACGCGAATTGCGCAATCAGTACTGCGAGAACACCGAGCGCAAAATACATCGTGCCCCATTGGAATAGCAGACCGATCACGATGACTTGTGGGATGACCATCACAGCGCAGGCAACGCGCACGGCGCGATCAACACCCAATTGAACAGGTAAAGACTTAATTCCGAGTTTGATATCGCCTTCGACAGCTTTGAAGTCGTTCAGGGTCATAATCCCGTGCGCACCGATACTGTACAATACGGCCAGCAAAATTGTGCGGGGATCAGGAAGCGTGCCAGCAATTACAGCGGCAGCAGTAAACCAGGGCAAACCCTCGTAACAAATGCCGCAGGCCAAATTACCCCACCATCCGTTTTGCTTTAGACGTAATGGTGGTGCGCTATAGGTCCAACCAAAAAACAGCGCAAAGATCGCAGCGGCGAGGACCCAAGGGCCCAAGAAATAAGATACAACGATAGAAAGCGCGCCCCCGATGAGCGCGATATACAGTCCCCAACGGCCGGGGATACGTCCTGATGGAATGGGTCGGTTTGGTTCGTTGATCGCATCGACATGGCGATCAAACCAATCGTTCACAGCCTGGCTTGAACCACACACCAATGGACCCGCCAAAATGATCCCTGCGATAAGATAGGGCCAATGACCATCAGGCATGGTTCCCGCTGAAACAGCGCCACAGCCGAATGCCCACATGGGCGCGAACCACGTTATCGGTTTTAGTAATTCAACGAATGATTTTATGCGTCCCTGAGCCATAGGAACGATAGTAGGTATGAGGGTGTTTATTGTCAACTAAACCTGACACAATCCCGAAGTGTGTCTGAATTTTATTACACTTCGGTTTTGCGCTCAAATCAGCCTACCCGACTCGGATGGTTTTTCGCCTAATCGGACGTCGATTTTTGGCCTAACTTCTTCGTTGTGTCATTGATTCCATACCGGTGCAGCTTGACGTAGAGGCTTTGTCGGCTCAATCCGAGCATCTCAGATGCCAGAGCACGATTGTTTCCTGTATGTTCCAAAGCAGCCTGAATGGTCATTCGTTCAATCACATCAGTGGCTTCGCGGACAATCTCTTTCAGTGATACGCGCCCGATCAGGTTGGACAGATCTTCTGGTGATTGGCCACCCGGCAATGTCGATATTGAGGGTGCCAAGTCGACACGGCTTTCGATGGATCTAATTGAGAATCCAAGACAAGGCGAGCGATTATCAGGAATGGCCACAGCGCTGACTTCGATCTCTTCAACGGTGCCCAATTCGCCCCGAATAATGGTTAAGAAACGGCTGGCGGTTCCATTTTCCATCAACGAAGAGACGAGTGTCGTAATTTCATATTCTGAACGACCAACCCAACGCCCAAGCGATTCCCCTTCGGCAGCTCTTGGAGTCGGCAATTGCGCAAGATCCAAGAAGCTCGCGTTGGCATGCCGAATCCGGCCATCCAAATCGGTCGTCACGAAGCCATCTGGCATGCGCGATACGACTTCTGACAAATTACCCGTCGAAGTGCCGCTTTCGCTATCGATCTCTGAGGCATTGGTCTCGATACGGACCAGTAAATGCGCGTTGCTGCCCTGTCTGAATAAAGAAACATTCACCTGGCATTCGTATTCTTCGATCGATTTAAAGCGAACAACCTCGGACATCTGATTACCTGTCCGGCGGACGCTCGAGAATAAATCAGTTATCGGCCCTTGGTCTTCGCTTGAGACCCAATCGCGAAGATATCGACCAACAAGTTGGCCCGCGGTTAAATCCAGGGTCTTGATAGCGGCGGGGTTTGCATCGACGACGCGATACGTCCCAGCATCAAGCACGAGAACAGGTTCTGTCGTGACCTGGAACAACGCACGGTATTTTGTTTCGGCATGACGTAAGCGTGTATATTCACGCTCCATCGCCTGCTGCGTTTTGACCAAATCCTGTTGAAGATGACTGACACTCTGCATTTCGCGACCAATGACGAGCGTCAAACCGCCAAATTCCATTGGCACACCGATGTAGCGTACCGGCAGATCCGGCCCGTCTGGCATCGGGTGATTGACTTGACGCCAACGTTGCTGCGAATTGGATTTTGCATCATCAAGCAATTGCGTCAGTTTCGGCTTGCTCTCGACGGTGACCGTTTCAGACCACGTTCGGCCGACCCAGCCAGCGAGATTAAGCGGAATAACGGTCTCGTCGCTATGAACGACTTCGACGACTTTACCCGACTCATCAATGATCAACGCTATATCAGCGGAGGCACTAATTGCATCATGGAGAAGCTTAGTTTTAATGAATGCTGATGGGGCATTTTCTAATTGCCCGACATCACTCAACACTGCTGAGGATTTTTTCATATTCTTTCAAATTCTTTTATGCTGACAGCACCGCTGCCATAAAATTGTTGATTAAAATAAGTCGTCTAAAACGTCGTTTATAAAAATCGTCTTATGTCTTCGTTTAAAAAAGTAGCTCTTAAAATAGTCGTCAGTCGCTCGGTAATAATATGTCTATATTCTACTCTAGCTAACGTGAAGTGTCTCAAAAACTTTTCCCGCACTGATCACTGTTTCGCGACCATCACCTGCGATATCATCGACATCAATGCTGTCGAGACTCTCAGGGTTTTCTTGAACTGCGTTACCACCGGCAATAATACCAATTGCACGATCACCAGCTTCTTCACGCACGTTCGAAATCAAATTCGGCAACACATCAAGATCTTTTTCATGCGCAACCGAGAAGCCAACCATATTAAAATCTTGGCTTCTCAACGCTTCGTAAATGTCGTTTTCGCTTTCTGGGAAGATGCATTCGATATCCCAGCCATACCGTCTTAAAAATTCAGCAGCCAACGCGGGGCCCAATGTATGCTGATCCCCTGGCATTGTCATGACGAGCGCAGAGCGATTGGCTAAAATGTCCCGTTGCGATGCAAACTTGTCACTTAATAACGACAGTGTTCGCTGCAAGCATGATGACCCCAAGGTCACATGCGCAAAATCACATCGATCTTCAATCCACATCTCGCCGAGAAATTTCGCCGCCGGCGAAATCAAATCCAAATAAATCGATTCAATGGGGACGCCACGATCCATCAACATAAGAATAAATTTAAGTGATGCATCCGTATCGCAATTTATCGCGATGTCAGAAAATAATATAACTTCATCATCAGTCGGACGACGGTAAGATCTATAATTTGCTGCACCTTCTGCAGGTGAGCCATTCTGTAAAGACTTCAGTTCTGGCAAAACATTCATGGTGACCAATCGTTCTATCGAGGACAACGCACCCGTATCTCCCGGGTTTTTTTGATGCCGACTTAATTCAGTTGATTTTTGATCATCACCAAATGAATTACCTGCGCCGTACCAAGGATCGTCTATGCCGTCCGGGACAAGAAAACTTGCCATATTAAAGCCCCCAAAACTCAGTCTCTCTGTGGGAAGGCCTAAAGTTAATTTTGACAATTATCGAAAAGAAAATCTCCCAATTTACTTCTCGGCGCCAATCCTAAATCCAGGATGCCTCTTGATAGGCGTAGTTTTTAATACATCGCTTCCACGAAGTAGTAGCGCACGATAAGCGCCAATTGTCAATGTGATCTTATATGTCAGATTAAATTGATACATACGATTGTAAATTTAAGTTGACACATTCCAATTTTTTTCATTACAGTATCGTAATTTATTTGTTCTTATTTCGATCAAGAAATTTCTTAAGGGATGGCACATGATACTTATTATGAATGTTGGGAACATAATTGACCGATCCATCGCCCACCTTGAAGGAGGACCCTGGGCCGCCCATACCGGGGCATGCAGCAGACATAATGCCAAAGCTTCGGCGAAACGCCGCAATCCTCTTTATACAGCAGAACAGAAACAACGGCGCGACGCGACACCATGGACACTTATTCAGGGTATCTTGGCCCCATTGCAGTTCTTTGTTTTTCTTGTCAGCCTTGGCCTTGTCATCAATTTCATGATCAACGGCACGGGTTTTGAAGCGGCGACGATATCAATCATTATTAAGACGTTTGTCCTATATACGATCATGGTCACCGGCGCGATCTGGGAACGTGTGGTCTTTGGGCAGTATCTGTTTGCACCAGCTTTCTTTTGGGAAGACGCGGTCAGCATGATCGTTATCGCCCTTCATACAGTCTATTTGTATGCTGTCATCACCAACACGTTGACCGCAGATCAACAAATGATTTTGGCCTTAACCGCTTATGGGTTTTATGTGGTCAATGCGGCGCAGTTCTTGCTCAAGCTTCGTTCCGCTCGTTTGCAAGCCAACGCCAGTGCAGAACGCTCAAACATGGGCCTTAGCCCCGCCGAATAAGACGCCAGGGCGCCTTCCAACGACTAATCTCTTTTTGTAAACCGCGCTGTGATTCCGTTTGCTGTGCGCGTCGTTAAGCGGGCAGCTGGATAGACATCGTTCGGGCGCACGATCTCGATATCATACCGTGAGACGATTCGCGCCAAGATCAGTGTCGCTTCCATCAGCGCGAATGCAGCCCCTATACAAATCCGTGGCCCTTGGCCAAACGGGATGTAGGCACCGGACGGGATATCCTTTTCGCGTGCCACAGAGAATCGGTCCGGATCAAACCGATCAGGGTTTGGCCAAAGCGCCTCATGGCGATGCATAAGCCACGGCGAAACCAGCATCAAAGCCCCTCTTGGGAATTTTACAGATCCGAATTGCCCCGCGCGCTGTGCAACCCTGGGAATGAAGCCCAACGGTGGATACAGACGTAACGTCTCGCGAAAAACGTTCTTGGTGAATTCAAGCTTCTTAACGATTTCTGTATCGAGCTCTTTTCCATCAGATACATTTTCGACTTCTTCTCGGATTCGCCGCACGGCATCCTTTTGATGCGCCAGAATATACAACGCCCACGCCAGCGCGCCCGCCGTGGTTTCATGCCCCGCCAAGAAAAACACCCCAATTTGATCGATCAGTTCTTCTCGGCTGAACTGAGAACCATCAAATGGGTCGCGGGCTTTGATGATGTCCCCCGCAATATCCGAAAGCTCAGGCCGGGAATCGGCAATTCGTTCGTCGAGCATAACGCCGATTTGATCTCTGATCTCAGCAGAAGACCGCGAGACAGGTTCAGGCTGATGAACCTTGGCAAAGGCCTTGCCCAGCCAAAGCCTGAAAACACGCACATTAGCCACCGAGTCCTGAAATTCAGCAAATGCATTGTAGACACGTTGTGCAGGTCCCGCCCCGAGTGTGCGCGAGAAAATAGTCCGGCACACAACGTCCGCCGTCAGGGAACTCATCGCTTCTTCGAGCGAGAATTCTTCATTGTTATCAGCGCGTTTATCAAAAATACCTTGGTATTGATCGACTGATTGCACCATCGATGTAAAGGCATTCGCGAGCCGCATGTGCGAGAATGCTGGCGCGATCATGCGTCGCTGACGCTCCCAAGATTCGCCGTTCGACACAAAAACACCATCACGCACCAGCGGTGCTAATGCATCTGCCATCAGATCGCTTTTGGGATAAGCCGCAACCTCTGCGGTCATCATCAACTGCACAATTTCAGGATCATTGACCAAAATGATCTTGCGTCGAGTCCAGCCGACTTCGGCCACCATGGTCCGATACGCCGACTGTGGCATCAGGCTAATCATGTCCCGATCAGATCGAAACATACCGCGGAGCAACGCCTTAACAGGCGTTGTGGGAAGCGGCGCAGGCGGACGATAAAGGGGGTCGTTGTGATCCACGTTAGACTTGCACTTGGTCCGATTGGCGATCGGATGTTAAAGACCGAAGCGGTGCCCCCCCTTCCCAAATCCCATCAACATCTGCAACGTCGAACCTGGCGAATAGTTCTTCTTTGAACCATCCACCTTTGCGTACTTCCGAGATCGCTTTCCCATGGAAACTTTTAAATGCGAAATCTTCCATGGCTTTGGTGTCATCCCAGATTGTGAATGTCACTTGATGTAACCAAGGCACCTCGCCGACGCCAATTTTAAAAACAAGGTGTGATTGTTTTGCTATTTCTTCGGAAATACCGGGGACAAGCCTCCAAAAAGCGGGTGCGTGTTGTGCCTTCACCGTTGCCCGTGTCAGCACCGCAACATATGGGCTCTGAACCGTTTTTGTGGATGGGTCGGCACTCACCCCAAACGGTGTCTGCCCGGACCATTCACCTCGGCAGTTACTGGTGGTCATGTATATCGACGTGTCTTCTGAGGCATGTGCGCGATACCGACAGTACACATCACTATGTGCGATCTGTTCCCGGGCACATTCGATAGATGGCCAAACCGCTAAAATTCCATACACCGAAAAATTCGGAAATGGATAAAAGCCATCCCTACTCCCCGACCCCAGTAATTTATGAAAGCCGATATCCGGCGTTTGCGCCAATGGACCTCGTGCAAACAACATCTGAGAAAAAGCCCATAGTTTCGCCCCGAAAGTTGGAAATCTGAAAAGTGTGATCGAGGTAACTGTCATGGAAACTTTACTCTTCATTTAGGCATCAAACCGCCAAGCTTTGCGGGTTAAGTGTCACAATCAAGCCATAGATCGCTATCGTCATGACGATAAAGCATAAATAGATCATTAAACTTGTATTCTTAAGCAATTCATTCCTTGCGACAATCCCAATATCCGAACTAAAGTGTCAGATAATGTTGACACAAATAAAAGATCACGATGGATCAGACGGTGCTGCGGGGCAAAAACGCCAAGCCATCGTCATCGGCAGCGGTTTTGGTGGCCTTGCAACGGCAATACGCCTTTGTGCCAAAGGATATCAAGTTGACGTCCTTGAGAAGCTAGACGGCCCAGGGGGTCGCGCGTACGTCATTAAGCAAGACGGATTCGTTTTCGATACGGGACCGACGATCATTACTGCACCGTGGCTGCTTGATGAGTTGTGGGAGTTGTGCGGCAAGAAAGTATCTGACGATCTTGATCTGCGCGAGATGTCACCGTTCTACGATGTCCGTTTTGATGACGGCACCATATTTACACTCAGCGGTGATAAAGAAGAAATGCGCCGCCAGATCGCCAAATTCTCACCAGAGGATGTGGCTAACTTTGATCGGTTCATGACCCGCAGCAAAGCGATCTATGATTACGGGTTTGCTGGACTTGCAAACGTGTCATTCGACAACCTCAAAACAATGCTGAAGTCCGCGCCAAAAATCATGGAACTTGTCGGGCTCCGAACCGTTTACGGCTTGGTTTCTAAATATATCAAACATCCAAAACTCCGTATCGCGCTCAGCCTGCACCCGCTTTTGATTGGCGGGAATCCTTATTCGGTGACCGCGATGTACTGCCTGATTAATTACCTCGAAAGCAACTGGGGTGTTCATTTTGCCATGGGTGGGACTGGCAAATTGGTCGACGGCCTTGTGGGCTTGGTCGAACAGCAGGGCGGCAAGATGCATTACAATAGCGAAGTTGATCGCATCAATGTCACCAACGGGCGCGCGACTGGCGTGACATTGAAAGATGGCACCGTGATGGACGCGGATATCGTTGTATCAAACGCCGATGCGGCATGGACCTACGAAAAAATGTTGCCCGATGTGAAGCGGAAAAGATGGACAACGGGCAAGATCAATCGCACCCGATATTCGATGGGATTATTCGTTTGGTACTTTGGGACCAATCGTCGGTTCGAAGATGTACCCCATCATTCGATGGTCTTGGGAACACAATACAAAGAATTGCTCACGGACATTTTTAAACGCAAACGCCTGAGCGATGATTTCAGCATGTATCTTCACCGACCGACCGCCACAGATCCATCCATGGCACCAGACGGTTGCGATACGTTTTATGCATTGGTCCCGGTTCCGCACTTGGACGCCAATGTGGATTGGGCCGTTGAAGGCGAAAAATTTAGACATAAGGTCGAACAACGCCTGGAGGAAACAGTGCTTCCTGGTCTTGGTGATACCGTAATTTCTTCGACATTTGTCACACCAAAAGATTTCGAAACCCGCCTAAATTCATTCAAGGGTGCAGGTTTTGGCCCCGAACCGGTGATATGGCAAAGCGCGTGGTTCCGCGCCCACAACCGCAGCGAAGAAGTCGATGGGCTATATATGGTTGGGGCCAGCACCCACCCGGGCGCTGGGATTCCCGGTGTCATTACATCTGCCCGTGTCGTATCAGAAGGGATCCCCCATGCGCGCGAATTGGTTTGAATGGCGTCACGCAACGCTGGCCGATCGGAAAGCCTGTCAGGCGTTGATCCGTCAAGGCTCTCGAAGCTTCTTCGCCGCCTCGATGCTTTTGCCTGCGTACTTACGTGATCCGGCCTATGCGATTTATGCGTTCTGCAGAATTGCCGATGATGCCGTTGATGACATCAATGCCGATGATCAGGCAACGGTTCGACTGCGTGAACGTCTTGATGCCGCATACAATGATACCCCGATGGACGATCCGTGTGATCGCGCACTAGCCGATGTGATTTTCCGATATGATCTTCCCAAGCCATTGTTCGAAGCCTTGATCGAAGGTTTGGAATGGGATCAGACCGGACGCTCTTATCAAACCATTGAGAACCTACACGCATATGCCGCCCGCGTGGCCAGCGCCGTCGGCACGATTATGACATGTCTGATGGGGCGGAAATCCCCTGAAACGGTTGCGCGCGCCTGTGATCTGGGTGTCGCCATGCAATTGACCAATATTGCACGCGATGTCGGTGAAGACGCCCGTAATGGCCGCGTTTATTTACCGCATGATTGGCTCACCGAAGCGGGCCTTTCGCCTAATGAATTGATCGCTGATCCCAAAATGTCACCAGAACTTGGGTTTGTTGTGAAACGACTTTTGGATCATGCAGACGAATTATACGCGCAGTCGCGGATTGGTATTGCACAGTTACCTTCACGATCACGCCCTGCCATTAACGCAGCCCGACGAATCTATGCCGCCATCGGCGACGAGATTGCGAAAAATGGTTACGATTCCATAAACTACCGGGCCTATGTCACAACCCGCAGAAAGCTCACGATTGCACTAGCTGCAACGGGCGAGGCCTATATGCCCTGCCGAAAAGAACAGCCTCTTAAGCTCGACGAAACTCAGTTTCTTGTCAGCGCCGTGAAGGACCACAATCACAAAAATGACTCCGCGTTTGCTGGCGCGTCATCTCAAATTGAATTTGTCATCTCGATGATCGCAGTCCTCGACAGACGGCAGCGTCGCAGGCGTGCAGAAGCTGTCGCCGCCCGGCATCCATCCAATAAATCAGAACTTGCATCATTGTCTTCGGACTAAGTGTCCGCCTCTGCGCATTCTGCAGCCATCAAACCTGACAAAGCGGCCATAGGCACACCCGGTCCTGGGTGCGTACTTCCACCCGCGAAATACAGTCCGGGCACTTTCGAACGACACCCCGGGCGTTTCAGGCTGGCCTGCCATCCATGGGATGCCGGTCCGTATATCGCCCCACCTGTTCCAGGAAAAAGATCACTGAAATCATCGGGACCAAACCGGACAGATTTTTCTGGCAAAGGACGTACAGTTGCACCGCAGTTTTCTAGCACACGAAAGGTCCTCTCTTCGCACCTTTGCAAATCATCTTCGCTGAAATGCCCTGCCCCGCCGTTTGCTGGGGCATTGACGATAAAGAACAGCCGCTCTGATCCTGATACGTCGCCAACATCATCGCGGTCTTGCGCACATATATAGACGGTGGGCTCGGTCGGAAGCCGACCTTGGTTGAAGATGTCATCGAATTCCCGGTCATACTGATCCGAAAAGAAAACGTTATGTCGCACCAGTGGGAATCCTGAAACCTCGGCCTCCATCATCCAGGTCATGGCAGACAAGGATCGCATATCCGGCTTTGTTGGTTTGACGGCGGACCGCAATGATCGCCCAAACAATCCAGAAGCAACGGCATTCGTATCACCATTCATGATCACGATATCAGATTGCAGTTCCTCACCATTTTCCAATGTGACGCCGGATGCCCTGCCTGTTGTCGTTTTGATCCGCGATACATTCGCATCGCAACGGATAATACCGCCATGGGCTTCGATCAGTTTCACCAGCGCCTCAATCAACGCATACATCCCGCCGTCCAAGTACCAGACGCCGTCTTGTTCGACATGCGCCACCAGCATCAATGTCGCAGGCGCCAGATAAGGTGATGACCCGCAGTATGTCGCATAACGACCGAACAATTGACGCAAGCGCGGGTCTTGGAAGTGTTTCGATATGCCGCGCCACATCGTGTTGAACGGCTGCATTTTTCGCATGGCCTGCAGCGGGCTTAATCCAAACGCTGTAATGAGATTACCAACACTGGGTGCGGGGCGGGCCATAAACGGATCTTTCAGAAGCTTGAAGATGCTCTCTGATTCGTCGCAAAAATTCAGATACCCCTTCGCCTCATCACCACCTGCAAACGCAGCAATTGCATCAGCGGATTTTTCACGATCGGCAAATAGATCAAGACGGCTGCCATCCTGCCATCCGTGCCGGGCCAAAACCTCTGCTTGGTGAAGCGTCAGATGATCATCAATAGTCTCGTCAAATTCAGCGAATAACCGATCAAATATCCACCGCATGGTAAATACAGTGGGTCCGGCATCGATCCGTGGCCCATCCCCAAAATTGACTGTGCGCAGTTTTCCACCGGGCAATGCCGCTCGCTCAAGGATCGTCACATCCCAGCCAGCCGCCAAAAGACGGAGCCCCGCAGTCAATCCGCCGACGCCCGCACCAACGATGATTGCCGACTTTTGATGCATGATCTTTAACTTTCTCGTCTTTCGCTTGTCGCTCAATTATGTCAATATAAATTGACACTCATATGACCACATTACAATTGCCGAAAGTCTATTGGTTATGCACTCAGACACCAAGTCACGGCAATCAACAAAGCCCAAAGAATCGCCCATGCAATCATTTCGCAACTTCATCATTCGCATTGCCTCGTGCGCGCGCGCACGACAATGGCTCGCAAGTTTTCCACTGACCCGACACATCAGCCGCAGTCAATCTCAAGGCCTATTCGACCTGTGTGCAGGCTTTGTTTACACCCAAATTTTATATGCGTTTGTGGAGTCTCGTTTGCATACCGAATTGGCCGGGGGCCCCATGAATGTCGATGCGATTGCACGGCACACCAACCTCTCAGCACCCGTGGCTGAAAGACTGATTCGCGGGGCCACTTCATTGGGCCTCGCCGTACAGCATAACGACGATCAATATAGTCTCGGCTTAAAGGGTGCAGCGCTCATCGATAATCCTGGTGTTGTCGCAATGATCCTTCATCATGCGAAGCTTTATCGCGACCTGTCTGATCCAATGGCGTTGATGCGCGGTGACGTCAAAGAAACCGAAATCGGTGCATTCTGGTCTTATCTTGCTGATGACCGTCACGAATCGATGGTTCAGGAAATGACCAATACTTACAGTGATTTAATGGCGTCATCACAAATCATGATCGCCGAAATTGTGACCACGAGTTTTGATTTCAAACCGTATCAACGCATCATCGATATCGGCGGTGGCACCGGCACTTTTATGCAACATGTCGCCGATGTCGCTCCCACAGCGGATCTCAATATTTTTGATCTTCCCCAAGTCGCGACAGCGGCAACAGAGCGCTTCAAACGTGCTGGCATCGGGGATCGCATCACGGCTATCGGTGGTGATTTTAAGAACGGCGATCTGCCCCCCAATGCAGATCTTATGACGCTTGTTCGCGTGGCATATGATCACAGCGACGAAACGGTTCTGGCGTTATTAAAAAAAGCCCATGCCGCCCTTCCGAACGGGGGGAGATTGCTGATTGCGGAACCCTTCGCCGGTGATCGTGCACATGACCGAACGTCAGACGCTTATTTTAATTTTTATCTATTGGCGATGCAGTCAGGTCGGGTGCGAACGTTTGCCGAACACAAAGCGCTTCTGACTGCGGCTGGATTCTCTTCGGTTTCACGCCATTCCACCATCAATCCAGCCCTAGCACAGCTCGCTCTTGCGACCAAATAACCCGACAAACCATTCCATCATATAAATATTTTTAAAGTGTAAAGTTTAATTGACATATCATAGTGTCGAGTTACTATTACATTGTTAAACAAATGTAATACGCAGGAATGCCAGCGCCAATTCAGGTGCGGCCATACGGGGTTCACATGGAAACAAAAGCTGTCGTTTTCGAAGATCAGCGAAAGCTCGCTCTCTCTTCCGTCACTCTTACCCCACCTGAAGAAGATGATATTGTTGTCCGCGTTCATTGGAGCGGCATCAGCACAGGCACCGAAAAACTTTTATGGACGGGCGATATGCCTTCCTTCCCTGGCATGGGCTATCCGCTCGTTCCGGGTTACGAATCGGTCGGCGAAGTGGTTGAATGTGCCGCGAATTCTAACGTCAGCAAGGGCGACATGGTATTTGTACCTGGTGCTAATTGTTATCAGGACGTCAAAGGCCTGTTCGGCGGCGCTGCACGCACCCTTGTGACCAAAGCAGATCGTGTCGCGCAGATTGATACATCTCTCGGCGAACTTGGCGTGTTGCTGGCATTGGCTGCAACAGCGCACCACGCGCTCACACCATTCGGAACCGAAGCTTGTCAGCCTGATCTCATTGTAGGTCATGGAACTTTGGGCCGCTTGATTGCGCGGACTGCAATCGCGCTTGGTTCCCCACCCCCCACTGTTTGGGAAAAGCATCCAGATCGTATGAGTGGTGGCGAGGGATATCTCGTTTGTGACCCTGAACAAGATCAACGAAAAGACTACCGGACAGTTGTTGATGTCAGTGGCGATGAAGACCTTCTCGATACACTGATCAGTCGCCTCGCGCATTCCGGTGAGATTGTTCTCGCTGGGTTTTATAAGGGCAGACCATCGTTCGGTTTCCCGCCCGCATTTATGCGCGAAGCCCGTTTTAGAATTTCAGCCGAATTTCACCCCGGAGACTTGATGGCGGCACGCCGCCTGATCGACAGCGGGGCCCTTAGCCTAGAAGGACTGATTTCGCATCGCGAAGCCGCTGACAAAGCGGAATCTGCATACGAAACAGCATTCACAGACCCAAATTGCCTGAAGATGGTAATGGATTGGAGCAACATAGCATGACGAATTCCACAGCAGCGGACCAAATGACACAGGCACTTCGCGAAGAAGCTGCCCAAGAGCCAGAGGCCCCAGCGACTGGACCCGTCACCAAAGAAACACAGATCATCGCGATCTATGGCAAAGGCGGCATTGGCAAAAGTTTCACGCTTTCGAATCTGAGCTACATGATGGCCCAGCAAGGCAAAAAAGTATTGCTGATCGGTTGTGATCCAAAAAGTGACACCACTTCCTTGCTGTTCGGCGGTAAAAGCGTGCCGACAATCATTGAGACATCAAGCAAGAAAAAAGAAGCTGGCGACACGCTTGAAATTGGTGATGTCTGCTTTGTGCGCGACGGTGTCTATGCGATGGAATTGGGTGGCCCCGAAGTGGGTCGTGGTTGCGGTGGACGTGGAATCATCCACGGTTTTGAGCAGCTTGAGAACCTCGGCTTCCATGATTGGAACTTCGATTACATTCTTTTAGATTTCTTGGGCGACGTGGTTTGCGGTGGCTTCGGCCTGCCGATCGCCCGCGACATGTGCCAAAAGGTCATCGTCGTCGGCTCAAACGATATGCAATCCCTATACGTTGCGAACAATGTTTGCTCCGCGGTTGAATATTTCCGCAATCTTGGCGGCAACGTCGGCGTTGCAGGTATGGTCATCAACAAAGATGACGGCACGGGCGAAGCCCAGGCATTTGCCAAAAAAGTTGGCATTCCAGTGTTGTCTGCAATCCCGGCTGACGAAGACATTCGCCGCAAAAGTGCTAACTACGAGATCATCGGTATTCCTGGCGGTGACTGGGCGTCCATCTTTGAAGACCTCGCCGTTAATGTCGCTGAAGCACCACCTCAACAGCCGACAACTCTGACCAATGACGAGTTACTGGACTTGTTCTCCAGTCATGACACCGGTCGTGACGTCGTTCTACAGGGTGCAAAGATTGAAGACATGTGCAGCGCTTCAGCCCTGGCGAAACAATCTCTCGAAGTCGTTTACGACAACGCTTAAGGACTAGACATATCAATGAGCGATAAAGCAGCACTCCTAGAAACGTCAGAGACCATCGTGAATGAAGAAGCCCTCAAGTCTGATGGCGTCGGATGTCATGCTGGTGCAGACCAGATGAAGGCGGCTGCTAAGAAAGCTGGCAAAAGTGAAATCCTGGAACAATATGCCAAGGATTACCCTGCTGGCCCGCATGACAAACCCCAAAGCATGTGCCCCGCATTCGGATCGTTACGTGTCGGTTTACGCATGCGCCGAACGGCATCTGTTCTTTGTGGTTCGGCATGTTGTGTTTATGGCCTGACATTTACTTCGCACTTCTATGGCGCGCGGCGATCAGTCGGATATGTTCCATTCAATTCAGAAACACTGGTGACCGGCAAACTTTACGAAGATGTCCGCGACGCCGTGCAAGAAATTGCAGACCCTGAAAAGTACGACGTGGTGGTAGTCACCAATCTTTGTGTTCCAACGGCTTCTGGCATACCGCTTCAAATGTTACCCAAAGAAATTGATGGCGTGCGCATCATTGGCATCGACGTACCGGGTTTTGGTGTTCCAACTCATGCCGAAGCGAAAGACGTTCTCGCCGGGGCCATGTTGAAATACGCCCGGTCCGAAGCAGAGCTGGGCCCCGTCATGGCACCAAGTCAGGGTGTCAGCGAAAAACCAACCGTTTCATTGATCGGTGAAATGTTCCCGATTGATCCTATGACCATCGGTCAATTGCTTGAGCCACTTGGCCTTGCTGCTGGTCCCGTGGTCCCGACACGCGAATGGCGTGAGCTTTATTCAGCACTCGATTGTACGGCAGTGGCTGCCATCCATCCGTTTTACACCAGTGTCACCCGCGAATTCAAAGAAGCAGGCCGTCCCATCGTTGGCTCTGCCCCTGTTGGTGTCGAAGGTACGGCAAGATGGCTCGAAGAGATCGGCAAAGCGTGCAACGTCTCTAAGAAGCTCATCGATGAAGCCCAAAACAAAGCGTTACCCGCCATCAAAGAGGGTATCGCAAATAACCAAATCAAAGGTAGCGTAACGCTGACGGGTTACGAAGGATCAGAACTTCTTGTCGCTCGCTTGCTTGTCGAATCTGGCGCTGATCTTAAATATGTTGGCTCGGCGTGCCCGAAAACACCTTGGTCTGAGCATGATCGCGACTGGCTAGAGGCACGTGGGATCGAAGTGAATTTCCGCGCGTCGCTTGAGCAAGATATGGCCGCCGTCATGGAATACAAACCAGACATCGCGGTTGGCACGACGCCTATTGTGCAAAAAGCCAAAGAACTGACGATCCCATCGTTGTATTACACGAACCTCGTGTCAGCCCGTCCCCTGTTTGGTGCAGCTGGTGCAGGCATGTTGGGTCAACTGTTTAACAGTGCCATCGGAAACAAAAGCCGCTTTGATAAGATGCATGCCTTTTTTGAAGGTGTCGGCACCGGTGACAACGCTGGTGTCTGGGAAGATACCCCAGATGATCATTCTTCTTTCCGCAAGAAAAACGCGGCGAGACGAGAAGCGGCGAAACGCCCTGTCGACAAAAAAGCCAAGGTCGAAGGAGCGATTGGATGTTAGTCCAAGATCACGACCGCGCTGGTGGTTATTGGGGATCTGTTTATGTCTTCACCGCCATCAAAGGATTACAGGTCATCATTGATGGCCCGGTCGGCTGTGAGAATTTGCCCGTAACTTCGGTACTTCATTATACGGATGCCCTGCCCCCGCACGAACTTCCAATCGTGGTCACCGGTTTGGGCGAAGAAGAATTAGGCCAAACCGGAACTGAGGACGCAATGCGCCGTGCGCATGAAGCCCTCGACCCAGACCTGCCTTCTGTGGTCGTCACGGGCTCGATTGCTGAAATGATTGGCGGCGGCGTCACCCCCCAAGGCACGGGGATCAAACGTTTCTTGCCACGCACCATTGATGAAGATCAATGGCAAAGCGCTGATCGCGCGATCAATTGGCTCTGGACGGAATACGGCGCACCCAAAGGCAAAATGCCGAAGGCGAAAAAACGTGCCGAGGATGCCAAGCCTCGTGTCAATATTATTGGCCCATGCTACGGCACCTTTAATATGCCATCTGACTTGGCAGAAATCCGCCGCCTGGTCGAAGGTATCGGCGCCGACGTCAACATGGTGTTCCCACTGGGCAGTCATTTGACAAATGTCGCACGCTTGGTCGATGCGGACGTCAATATCTGCATGTACCGAGAGTTCGGCCGCATTCTTTGCGAGAACTTGGATAAGCCATATCTTCAAGCGCCCATTGGCATTGAAAGCACGACCAACTTCTTACGCACCCTTGGTGAATTGCTTGAAATTGATCCCGAGCCGTTCATCGAACGCGAGAAGCACACGACGATCAAACCGGTTTGGGATTTATGGCGCTCAGTCACCCAGGATTTCTTTGGCACAGCATCATTCGGTATCTGCGCCACCGAGACGTACACGCGCGGCATTCGTAAATTCCTCGAAGACGACTTGGGCCTGCCGTGTAACTTCGCATTCAGCAGAGAACCTGGCAAAAAACCCGACAACGAAAAAGTCCGCGAAGCCGTCCAAACCAAGACACCACTGATTTTATACGGCAGTTACAACGAACGTATGTACTTGGCCGAAGTTGGTGGTCGTGCCGTATTCATCCCAGCATCCTTTCCTGGCAGCATCATCCGTCGCCATACGGGCACACCGTTTATGGGATACGCAGGCGCGACTTATCTGGTGCAAGAAGTCTGCAACGCTTTGTTCGATGCGTTGTTCCATATTCTGCCACTTGGGTCCGACCTCGACCGGACCGATGCAACGCTCGCCATCAAGCATCAAGAACTTCCATGGGAGAGCGACGCACAAGTGGCGCTCAATCGGATCCTTGAGACGTATCCCGTTTTAACACGCATTTCAGCCGCCAAACGGCTTCGAGATGCGGCTGAAAAAAATGCCCGAGTCGCTGGCTTAGAAATTGTGACGCTGCCTTGCATGGACAGCGCCAGATTATCGCTGGTCGAAGGCAGCGCGGCCTAGGTCGCGAACGAACAACGACGGGGCCGCCCATGCGGTTCCGATAAAGGGTTCATCCAACTTTGTTGGATGTACGTTCCACTGGGGGGCTACTCCAGGGGACCCTGGCCGCACAGGGATTTGATGCGGTAACGGCCGAAAGGCCAGTAAGTAAGGAGGTAGTAATGTCTGACAGAGAATCTATGTCAGGGCTTACACCCGATGAAGCTAGAGAGTTCCATGATTTCTACATGAAAGGCCTCGTGCTTTTCACAGCTGTAGCAATCGTCGCCCATTTCATGGTTTGGATTTGGCGGCCTTGGCTCAGTTCAGAGAACATGGCCTCTGCTTCTGACTTGCTGCAAAATTCGACCACCACTCTTATGACATTAATCGGATAGAAGGGACTAAATTATGTGGCGCATTTGGCTCGTATTTGACCCTCGTAGAGTGATGGTCGTGCAGGGCGTATTCCTGTTCAGCATAGCGGCGATGATTCATTTCGTATTGCTGAGCACGGAGCGTTTCAACTGGCTCTTACCACCAGGTTAACGGGGTAATTTCCAGGCGAGGCTTATTGCGCAGGGCAAGTGAATTACCACAACCCCTGAACAGAGCCTCAACATCGGGTACGTGGGAGGACCAACGCTTATTGAGCACGGCCCTCCCGCATCCCCCATCGTTTTTCACCCACGCAAAGTGGGGATGAGGTAGCAGGAAACTAAAAGATGGCGATGCTTGATTTTGAAAAGAAATATCGCGTCAGGGGCGGCACGCTTCTTGGCGGTGACTTATTTGATTTTTGGGTCGGTCCATTTTACGTCGGCCTTTTTGGCGTTCTTACAGCGTTCTTTTCAATCTTGGGAACCGCGCTGCTAGTCTACGGCGCAGCAATCGGACCAACTTGGAATTTATGGCGCATCAATGTCGCGCCACCAGACCTTTCGTACGGGCTTGCTTTGGCGCCTATGGCCGAAGGTGGACTTTGGCAGGTGATCACAATATGTGCAGTCGGTGCATTTGTAACGTGGGCGCTGCGCGAAGTTGAGATCTGCCGCAAGCTGGGCATGGGATTACATGTCCCAATCGCTTTCAGCTTCGCAATCTTAGCCTTTGTAACCCTCAATGTTGTTCGTCCTGTCTTGCTCGGCGCCTGGGGACACGGCTTCCCTTACGGCATCTTGAGCCACTTAGACTGGGTCTCGAACGTCGGTTATCAATATCTGCATTTTCATTACAACCCAGCCCACATGATCGCGATCACATTTTTCTTCACGACAACGTTGGCGCTCGCACTGCATGGCGGTCTGGTGTTGTCGGCGACGAACCCCGCCAAGGGTGAGCCTGTGAAATTGGCTGAGCACGAGAACAGCGTCTTCCGCGATACCGTCGGATACTCTGTTGGGCCGCTCGGCATTCACCGCGTGGGACTTTTCCTGCCGCTCGCAGCTGTGTTCTTCAGCGCCGTTTGCATCGTTATCAGTGGACCTTTCTGGACACGTGGTTGGCCAGAATGGTGGACCTGGTGGCTAGATCTGCCGATTTGGTCCTAAGGGGAAATACATATGTTTAAACCTGAATATCAGAATATTTTCACCCAGGTCCAAGTCCACGGTCCCGCCGATCTTGGCGTCGATGTCGAAACCGGCATCTGGGAACGCGGTGAAAAAACCTGGACATCTTACTGGATGGGTAAGATCGGTGACGCACAAATTGGCCCACTCTACTTGGGCTCACTCGGTGTCGCTTCGATCATGTGTGGCGCGACCTGGTTTGTGATGGTCGGCCTTAATATGCTGGCACAAGTTGGATGGGACCCCGTCGAATTTATCCGCCAGTTGTTCTGGCTTTCGCTTGATCCGCCAGCACCAAAATATGGCTTATCCTTTCCACCCATGGCCGAGGGCGGCTGGTACTTATTATCCAGCATGTTCCTTTTGGTTTCTGTTTTGCTGTGGTGGGCACGGGTCTACACCCGCGCCAAGGCGCACGGCATGGGCACGCACGTTGCCTGGGCATTCGCATCAGCCATTTGGTTGTTCCTGGTGCTTGGTCTTATTCGCCCGCTCCTGATGGGCAGTTGGTCAGAGGCTGTGCCCTACGGCATCTTCTCTCACCTGGATTGGACGTCTGCTTTCTCAATCAGATACGGCAATCTGTTCTACAACCCATTCCATATGCTCTCGATCGCCTTCTTGTATGGATCGGCCCTACTGTTTGCGATGCACGCTGGCACAATCTTGGCTGTCAGCCGATATGGCGGCGAGCGTGAAATCGAGCAAATCGTCGACCGTGGAACGGCATCCGAACGGGCAGCGTTATTCTGGCGCTGGACCATGGGGTTCAACGCCACCATGGAATCCATTCACCGTTGGGCATTTTGGTTCGCCATCTTCACAACCTTGACCGGTGGTATCGGCATCCTGCTGACCGGCACCGTGGTTGATAACTGGTATCTGTGGGGCGTCAAACATGGCATCGCCCCCCCCTACCCCGATGTTTTCGGCGGCACCGTCGATCCGATGAATTAAGGAGCATAAGAAATGAAATACATACTCCTTGTCGCAATTCCATATGTGTTCGTGTTGGGCCTCGCCGCAATCTCGGACGTGGAAACACCACCCATCGACAGTGAACAAGTTGGCTTCCGTGGCACTGGTATGGTTCAGATGACGAACCCAAGGATCGCTGCCAAACTGGAAGACGCAAATCAGCCCCCTGATGAATTCGGACCGGTTGAGCCAGGTGGCGATCTTGCCAAAGATATCTATGAGAACGTCCAGGTTTTGGGTGATCTCACCGATGATGAATTCAACCACTTCATGCTGGGCGTCACCACTTGGGTCTCCCCAGAAGAAGGGTGTGGCTATTGTCATAATGAAGAAAACTTAGCTTCGGACGAGAAATACACCAAGGTTGTAGCGCGTCGCATGATGCAAATGACCAGAACCATCAACAATGAATGGTCGGATCATGTCGGGGCAACGGGCGTAAACTGCTACTCCTGTCACCGAGGCAATCATGTCCCTGAATACGTTTGGACCGATGAAAATTACCATCCAGAAGCCAACAAAGGTTTTGCCGCATCCAGGAACGATCAAAACCTGGCTGTAGATGTGAATGGTCACACGTCACTGCCGTACAATGCGATGGCTGATTTGTTGACCAGTCCGGACCCACAAATCCGGGTTCAATCCAATCTCGCACTCCCGACCCGTCAAGGTGGGCAGTCGCTCCAGACAACGGAATCGACTTACTCACTGATGATCAATATGTCGGAAGGCTTGGGAGTTAACTGTAACTACTGCCATAACAGCCGCGCATTCGGCGATTGGTCACAAAGCAGCGATAAGCGAGTGACCGCGTTCCACGGCATCAACATGGTGCAGGAACTCAACGCAACCTATCTCGATCCTCTTGCAAGTGAACTTCCTGAAAACCGTCTTGGTCCGAATGGTGATGCACCGAAAGCGATGTGCATGACCTGCCACCAAGGGGTCAATAAGCCGATGTACGGCTGGGAAGCACTCAACGATCATCCCAAGGCACTCGTTGCCCAATAAATAGGAGAGGGTCTCCCCTCAATCACATCCCTCTATACAAAGCTCACCACTAAACTAAAAAGGCCGATCCCCCGGCCTTTCTTTTTGTCTGGATTTTGGCGCTACAACACCCCTCACTTTTGCAGCACTCTCTTGATTTTTAATCCATAAGAATACCGCCCTAGTTCTCACTCATACCCGTTCCACCATTGGGTTACGTATGAATAGGCACGTATGATGATGAACGCATTGTGCGATTAGAGATCACTATCGTCATGAAGCTCAAAGCCGTGTGGACGCGCCGACACTCTTACACAACACGTTAGTAGCTAAAGAAAAAGGACGCTGGAATAACCAGCGCCCTATTAAATGAGGAATGATTGGTGGTTGAGTGAAGGCTTAAGCAGCGACCCGCTTAACGCCCATCTGAGACCAGATCTCAGAAAGCGAGTTCACCAGGTGATCAACATCTTCTTCGGTGTGTGATGGGTTCGGTGTGAACCGCAATCGCTCTGTGCCGCGTGCCACCGTTGGATAGTTAATCGGTTGCACATAGACCCCATACTGATCCATCAAGCGATCACTGATTGCGCGGCAAAGGTTCGCCTCGCCGACCATCACAGGAACAATGTGGCTTTCGTTTGGCAGATGCGGGATACCCGCTTTGTCCAGGGCTGCACGCAACTGTGCGACCCGAAGACGTTGGGTTTCACGCTCTGTATTGCTGTTCTTGAGGTGCTTGATGCTCTCGCGCGCACCGGCAGCGACAGCAGGTGGCAGGGCTGTGGTGAAGATGAAACCAGATGCATGGCTGCGAACGAAATCGCACAATGCGGACGTCGACGTGATATAGCCACCAACGACCCCAAAAGCCTTGGCCAATGTACCTTCGATCACCGTGACACGGTCCATGATGCCTTCGCGCTCGGCAATACCAGCACCACGGGGGCCGTACATGCCAACGGCGTGGACTTCGTCCAGGTACGTGATCGCATTATGCGCATCCGCGACATCACAGATCTCGTCGATCGGCGCAATGTCCCCATCCATGGAATACACTGATTCGAAAACAATCATTTTTGGTCGATCCGGATCAACATCAGACAGGATACGATTTAAGTCTTCTGGATCGTTGTGCTTAAACAACGCTTTTTCAGCACGACTGTGACGAATGCCTTCGATCATCGATGCGTGGTTCCAAGAGTCAGACACAATCAAGCAATTGGGCAATTTTGATCCCAGCGTGCTTAACGCCGCCCAGTTAGAAACATAGCCGGATGTGAACAACAGAGCGGATTCTTTGCCGTGAAGATCGGCCAGCTCGCGCTCAAGCATCACATGATAGTGGTTTGTGCCGGAAATATTCCGCGTGCCGCCAGATCCGGCGCCGCACTTATCAAGTGCCTCGTGCATCGCAGAGATAACCTTGGCGTTTTGCCCCATACCAAGATAGTCGTTTGAGCACCAAACCGTCACATCATGGTTTTCTTCGCCGTCACGACGGTGATGTGTTGCCTTGGGGAAAGCGCCGTTGTGTCTCTCGAGATCGGCGAAGTATCTATATCTTCCCTCCTCGTGGAGCTCTTCAAGGCTACCTTCAAAATACTTTTCGTAATCCATTTCTCATTCCTCTCACTACTTTTATCTGCCTTCAGTTTTATTGAAGGTCTTCACTTATTATCTTATGGCTCTTGATAGCGCGCTATCTTGGTATCCGTTTTGTCGTTATTTGGTGTGAGCTTCATCGCCCATGTCCAAAGTGCACTGTCCGGGATTCGAAGAATCAGCAACCAATGTTCCAACATACCTAAAAGCACAAAGGTTCCAATCAACATATAAGATACGATTTCGAACTCCTTCTCCGCGGTTAAAAAAGCCGCATGGAAGATATATGCCCCTAAGAGCGTCGAAACCGTTACTGAGATTGGGAAAAGCCAGTTCATCGCACGACGTGCAAAGTAACTTTTCAAAAACTCTAGATGGGTTGGAAGGAATTCTTCGTTGATGTAAGGCACCCCAAGAAAGATGTTTAATTTCGCGCTCAGCCGCATGCCGAACAACACTAAGAACGTCCAAAACCCTACTTGGTTTGCTTCGTCTTTAGATATGATCCAAATCAATACCAGCGTCGCAAGGATCGCCAATTCATGATAGGCCAATGCTTTGACAGCATATAGGAACCGTTTGCTCGTATTGGCACCCTCGGGGCACGGCATTGGCCGAGGACCCGTCAAAATACCTAATAGAAATGCCAATTCATGCCATCCCCAGATCAGGATCGCCGCAACGAATGCCTGATATGCCGCCATCGTGGTGGGTTCCGACGTTGATTTTATCAATACGTAGAACGAACCAAGGGCAAGCACCGTCGCGACCATCTGGCTGATGTAATGCGTACGACGTGGCATCCGATCAAGCATCAACACAACACCTGTGCTGAACCACCAGACAAATAACGCAATTACGACGGGGAGAACATAAACGGTCATAAAGTATATTTTACCAGCTCGGCTCTAAGCGGCTTGCAGCAGGCAATTCCTTGGAATTGACCGGCAGCAAATACATCCGCGCAAATGTTGCTGCAATTATCGCGAGATTGCCGCCAGCTTTGACTTTATCAAGCAATTTTCCGGTGCTCTTCAGCGCATACATGCGGTCTGAACACTTCCTAATACGCTCCATACCAGCCCGGAAACGTGGATCATCCGTATTTAACGTGACGGGAAAAACCTGTTTGGAAATCTCCGTGCAGATATCAAATACTTTGTAGTCGTATTCGGTGGGGTCAACGCCAAGTGCCTTGTGGAACGCGGGCCGTCCGTGATCGCGCACATATATCGTGGCATACACAGCCAGCGTGAAGAAACGTATCCACAGCTTGTTATGGCCTTCAAGCAGGTGCGGGTTAGCCCGCATCAACAGGGCAAACGCCTCGCCGTGACGGAACTCATCGTTGCACCATTCTTCGAACCACTTAAAGATCGGGTGGAAGCGCAATTCTGGATGACGCTCCAACTGGCGGAAGATCGTAATATACCGCGCATACCCAATCTTTTCGGATAGGTACGTGGCATAGAAAATGTACTTGGGCTTGAAGTAAGTATACTTCTTGGATTTGGTCAAAAAGCTCAAATCGATCCCAATGCCATATTCCTTTAACGCGTCATTGATAAAACCTGCATGGCGTGATTCATCACGGCTCATCAGGCGGAACAATTCACAAATATCAGGATTGGTGCCGCGCTTGCGCATTTCGGCATACAGAATGCAGCCAGAGAATTCAGACGTCAGCGAACTGACCAGGAAATCAACGAACTCTTTGCGAAGATCTTCTGGCAGATCATCCAAGTTCATTTTGTCCCAATGTTCATTTCGCTTGAAATGATAGCGATTCGGGTCTGATTGCATCTCGGCGATGAGGTTATCCCACTCGGCGCGCACGGGTTCGACGTCGATTTTATCCAATGCGTCGAAGTCCGTTGTGTAAAACCGGGGGCTCAGCACCGTGTCTTCATGAGCAATCCGGTTTGCGTCGTCCTTAGTGACCGTCATTGTTTCTATCGTCATAACTTCCTCCCGTCCGAAAAGCTCACTTCGAACAACTCAAAACATTCAAATTCACTCCGAAAGCGTGCCCAAGCACGCGCAATCGGGTTCGCCAAAGTAACAGTCGCGCCACGTCTCAGCACCATTTTCTCACCATATGGTACGTTGACGGAATCACCGTGCACCAAGACGGTATCGCCTGGTTGCAAGTCTGGCTCGTCATCCAGAATCACATGTGCACGAAGACTCTCAAAAGTATTTTCGATGTCCACGGTACATTGTGTTTCATAGGTTTTGCCAAATAGTGGCCTGTTCGTTGTCATGACTGTTTTTCCCCTGCAGCCAGATACGCAGCAAAAACGCCAAGGTTATCGACCCCAAACGATACCAGTTCAATCGTCCGGCCCGTCAATGGATCGGACAATGTTACACGTCCGTCAGCAAAGCGTCGCAGGTCAAATGGGTTTTTCGAATCAATCCCGCGTGATCGACGATCTCTGACCAAGCCGCGCAATACGCTGCGTGCAAAGCCGTTTGTTCCCGGCTCAAAAACCTCAAGAACTTGGCCCGTATTCGCGTTGACCACCTCAACACCGCCAACGACCCGGTCACGAAATCCCAGCGACATCGACGACACTGTCTCATCTGCCGCGCGTCCTGATCCAATGATCCCACCGTTTTCGGCTGTCGCGGCGACAAAGATCGTTAACGCGAGCAAAAGTGCCATGCCCAAAAGTGCGAGTTTAGGAATTGGAATGTCGTGATGATGTGCCATTGCCCGTTATCCTTATTCAGCAGCAATCATGCCAGGCACGGCATGTTTATCAGAAGTTTCGGTTGAGCCTTGCTCAGCCATGAGTTCAACTCCGTTTTTTTCTGCAGCGAAGGCATCTCTTAGCAAGCCAGCAACTTTTTGTGATTCTGGCAATGAACGGAGCATCGGCTCTGGCATTTTAAAGTGCCACGGACGAGAAAAGGGCCACATATGTAGGTAGGCCATTTTATCAGGCCCCGTCATTTGCAATGCCAAGTCGCCGGTTCCATCGCTGCATTCACGCAACGAAGCACCTTTGACCTGTTTGAATGGAAATCCAACGCACAGCGACAATACGATCCCAAACCGCATGACCACACGCTTGTTCGTAATCGTATAAATCGTTGTTCGTTGATAAAGCGTGGTCAAAACAGCAAGCAGACCGATGCCGATCATTGGGAACGGCAACATGACCGTCACCGCGTACATCGCCTCAAACACAGTCCCACCATCAAGGATGGCTGTTGCCCCGACCCACGTCAGTAGTATCGTAAAATAGATGCTAACTTTGCGGAGGTGTAACACGCGAAGGGCGAGACCACTCCATGCTGGTGCACCCTGCCATAAAACTTCTTCACCTTCTGGCGGATGTTCCGGCAACCCAGGAATGGGCTCAAAGCTAAAATCATCATGACTCATACGATTGGCTCCGTTCTACCCGGCATTCCATAAAGTGTGCCTGCCCCAAAGTATCCAAAGATTTTTTCTTCTTCGAGACGCGTCACTTGATGTGGGTTCTTTAAGGCTGGAATACCATCAAATTGTGTCGACTGAAGCACACGGACGGTGACTTCACCCGTGCGCCGACTGATCCGAACAAGATTGATCGGGAACAGCGCTGTTTTGCCGTCGGCCACTTGAACTTCAAGAAAACGGATAAGATGCTCGGCCGGATCAACCCAAAGCTCGGTCACAACACCACCGGATTTACCATCTGCACCAATAACCTGCATGCCGCGCGGGTCTGGATCGTTTTCATCAACATGAAAACCCTCTGCGATATGCATCGGAATGATCTTTGGTGTCCCGTGAATGGTCATATCTGGAACGTCTGCACGCTCTGCATATGATCCTGGTCCAACCCCGGCTAATAGCGGATTGCCATCTGGCTCAACCGGGAAACCTGCGCCGCCCGATAATTCCCGCACATTTAAGGTCCGCGTATCAGCACGCGACAAATCTGGCGCCGAGTACGTTGTGCCATCTTCCATGACGAATGTTTTAGGTGACGGAATAGATGTGATACCCGCGATCTTACGACGCTTGGTCGGATCAAGTGAATCCGTATCCAGCGGATATCCTTCCCGCTTATTCTCTTGAATCAAATAGTAAATGATAAAGAAGAAAAATGCCCAAAAGACATACAACACCACTTGGGCGGCATCAATGTATCCTGTAATTGCTCCGATTTCCATAATATACCTCAAATCCCAATATCAGCTTGGAATCTCATTCAATCCGAATTCATGTACAGTATGATCGACCGGATTGCTTGCCGAACGTACCAAAGGCCCTATCGCTACTAGCGCAATGAAGAGTAATAAAATTTCAATGTGATAGACGATCATGTAACCCGTTGCGGGGCTATTGAGCGCCCCCCCAAGAGCACCTGTTTCAGCGACACCAGCGACGATATCGCGAATATATCCACCTGCCGCAATCGCAACGCCTGTGGCCGTCGCGTGAACCGCGCCCCATGCCCCCATCGCAATGCCACTATTGCCGTCCCGTGCCAATGACATCGCTGCCGTCATGGTGCCTACAACGAACAAACCACCACCCAATCCGATGAACATCGTGCCGATCCGAAATAGTGTGGGCGAGTCGACGGGTGCCGAATAAACAATGGCGCCAAAAGCAAACATGCCTACGACAGCACCGTAACCAGCAATTCGGTAACTATCCCCGCCACGTGACAGGCTCCGAGATGCAATCGCTAATCCGATCAATGTGCCGCCCGCAAGGAGCGCCGTCAGCATCGTGGTTGCGCCAACGGAAAGACCCAGAACTTCGCCGCCATAAGGCTCCAACAGAATGTCCTGCATACTGAAGGCCGCTGCGCCGATACCAACAGCAACCAACAAACGAACAGACCGACCAGCCTCGCTAAAGGTGCGCCATACTTCACCAAATGTAGGTTGTTCTTTATCGTGAGATGTCAGTTCGGGGTCACGTGCTTCTTGTTTCCAAAGCGCAATGAAGTTCAAAACAATTGTCAGAACAGCAGCACCCTGCACAACCCGGATCAGTTTGATTTCGTTGAAATCTTGTAATAGCGCACCGAGCACCAACGCACTGACAGTCATCCCAACCAACAGCATGACGTAGAGCAACGCGACAACACGGGGGCGTTTATCGACTGGTGCCAAATCGTTTGCGAGTGCCAATCCTGCGGTTTGCGTCAGGTGCATACCCGCGCCCACCATAAAGAATGCAAGCGCGGCACCAACTTTACCCCACTCTGCCGACCCCCCCCGAACGTCGCCGGACAGAACCAGAAGCGCAAATGGCATGATGGCAAGGCCACCAAACTGAAGCAAAGAGCCATACCAGATGTAAGGTACCCTGCGGACACCCAAATATGAGCGTCGGGTATCAGACTTGTAGCCAATAAATGCGCGGAATGGCGCAATCAGTAATGGTAACGAAACCACCGTAGCTACGATCCATGCTGGAACGGACAATTCGATGATCATCACGCGGTTCAGCGTCCCCGTCAGCAACACCACCGCCATACCGACACTGAACTGAAACAGTGACAGTCTGAGAATACGCTTCAACGGCAGATCTTTTGACGCCGCATCAGCGAACGGCAAAAAGCCCGGCCCAAGCCGTCCCCAGAATTTCGATATGGCTTGGTATTTGCCCATCAGACTTTTACCAACTCCTGCGCACAAGAAAGATAGAAACCGCTGTTGATTTGGCTATGACGACCAATGTTCCAGCCTTCGAATTTATCGTGATCCGTCACCGTCTTGTGCACCGTTTTGGATGCAACCGGCACAATCGATGGCGAACGATTACCACGCGGGAATATTTGCCCAACCGTGTGCATCGCCATCAGTAGTGGTGTCCGTGGTGCGTGTGTAAATATGATCGACGTCGAAGTCCGCGCGGAGAGCCGACCCAGCATCTCGATCAAATCGGGTGTGCGGTAATGGATCATGGAATCCATCGCAACCACATGATCAAACGCACCGTGACGGTCATCTAACATGTCGCCAGACGCCCAATCAATTCGACCAGAACCTATATCTTTGGGCAGACGTTCTTGCGCCAGCTCAACCAACTTTGGTGACAAATCAATTGCCATTACGTCGGCGCCCCGGCTCGCGGCCTCAATCGCGAATGCACCGGTCCCACATCCTGCATCCAGAATGCGACGCCCCGACAAATCATCCGGCAAATACCCAAGTAGTGTGTTCCGCATGCGATCGCGACCAGCGCGGACGGTTGCCCGGATTTTACTGACAGGGGCATCGGACGTCAGCTTGCGCCACGCCTCGACAGCAGTTTTGTCAAAGTACGTCGCGACTTCGGAACGTCGTTGGGTATAGGCCGAAGTAGGCATCAATCGAACCCTAAGAAGTCAAAGATTTCACGGTCCTTCATCGGAACCGCGGGTAGAGGCTCCACGCCATCCCAAAGGATTTGAGCCAGGTTCATGTATTCGTTTTGAACAGCTTCGAGCGCTGGTGTTGGATCCATTTCAAACAGGGTCCGCTTGCGCAAGCGGCTGCGGCGAATTTCATCCAAGTCCTTGAAGTGCGCCAGACACTTGAGGCCAATCGCATCGTTGAAACGATCAATCTCGTCTGTTGCAGCACTTCTGTTGGCGATCACACCACCAACACGTACTTGGTAGTTTTTCGCCTTGGCTTGGATGGCTGCAACGATGCGGTTCATCGCAAAGATGGAGTCAAAGTCGTTTGCCGTCACAATCAAGGCGCGTTCTGCGTGCTGCAGCGGGGATGCAAATCCACCGCACACCACATCACCTAGAACGTCAAAGATAACGACGTCTGTGTCTTCAAGCAGGTGATGCTCTTTCAACAGTTTCACCGTTTGACCGACCACATAACCGCCGCAACCCGTGCCTGCAGGTGGGCCGCCAGCTTCGACGCACATCACACCGTTGTAGCCTTCGAACACAAAGTCTTCGACGCGGAGTTCTTCGGAATGAAAGTCCACAGTTTCCAATGCATCGATGACTGTTGGCACCAAGCTTTTGGTCAACGTAAACGTGGAGTCATGCTTTGGATCGCAACCGATCTGCAAAACGCGTTTGCCGAGCTTTGAGAACGCGACGGATAAGTTTGATGAGGTCGTGCTTTTGCCGATCCCACCTTTGCCGTAGACCGAAAAGACTTTGGCAGAGCCAATGTCCAAATCCGGATCAAGCTGGACCTGAACGCTACCAGCGCCATTTCCCCCAGATTGACCGGCGGGTCCGTGATTTTTTGGGCGTGTTAGTTCGTTCATGCTGCTATCTCTCCTTCGACACCTTCAAGACGATCTTCAAGCTCCTCACTCACGGACCTGAGTGCTTCGAGCGTTTCGTCATCCGGTGTCCAATAATTCCGTTCATGGGCTTCTAGTAATCGGTTCGCGACCCCAACAGAGGCCTTAGAATTTAGTTCCGCCAAACGCTTACGCATCTCAGGATCAAGCATGAACGTTTCGGTCAGTTCCCGATAAACCCAGGGATCAACCTGGCCAGTCGTCGCAGACCAACCAACGGTATTCGTTATGTGTGCTTCGATTTGACGCACACCTTCATAGCCATGTTTAAGCATCCCTTCGAACCAAGCAGGGTTCAGGGCACGGGTCCGTGTTTCCAATGAAACCTGCTCACCTAATGTGCGAACTGTTCCATCACTCCGTGTTTGGTCCCCGATATAAACGGGAACGTTATTTCCATTCTCTTTGGATGCCGCGCGGGCGATCCCACCTAGAGAGTCAAAGTACTGATCAAGGGTCGTAACCCCGGTTTCAACGCCGTCCAGGTTCTGGTAGGCCGCATCGACTTTACCCAGCATGCCTTGGAACAATTTTTGGTTCTGATGAACGATACCGGTGCGGGAATACCCAAAGGATTTACGCTGCGTGAATAAATCACCCAACTCATTCTCGTCGTCCCAGCAGCTATTTTCGACCATGTTATTCAGGTTCGCGCCGTAAGCACCTTCGCCGTTGCTGAACACCCGAAGTGCCGCTGTTTCGATATCGCAGCCTTCACGTTCCTGCGTTGCCAATGCATTGCGCCGAACAAAATTCTGATTTAATGGCTCGTCTGCTGTCGCAGCCAGGTACGCCGCCTCGGCCAGCATCCGCATTTGCAATGGAAGCAGATCGCGGAATATGCCGGACATTGTCATCACGACATCAATGCGTGGACGACCAAGTTCTTCTAATGGAATTAGTTCAGCCCCGGCGACCTTGTTGAAACTATCAAAACGCGGGCGTGCCCCCATCAATGATAAAGCTTGGCCAATCGGACCGCCTTCTGATTTCAAGTTATCCGTGCCCCAAAGCACCATCGCAACGGTTTCAGGCAGTTTACCGTGGTCGTCGATATGCCGATCAATCAAGCGCGTTGCCTGTTGGGCACCATCGCTGATCGCAAAACGACTTGGTATTTTAAAAGGATCAAAGCCGTGGATATTCCGGCCTGTTGGCAGAATTTCTGGGGATCTGATCAAATCTCCGCCAGCAACAGGTTCGATGAAGCGACCATCGAGGGCGCGGAGCATCGCGCTTCTCTCGCCATCAAGATTGATATTCACATCATGCTGAGCAAGTTGTTCATATGCTGCAAAGGCATCATCTTTTGGCTTCACGCCATCCAGTTTCGCAACCGCTTTTACATCCTTGCCGGAAATAATAGCGCTGATTGCCTTGTCAGAAATTTCGATGTCGCTTGATGCACTGGCAATGGCTGAAAGATATCCATTGCGGGCCTCGTCATCGAGGGTTTCGCCAACAATGTGCAGGCCATCTGGGATCAGTGTTTCTTCAAGTTCAGCCAGTCTTTCCGCGACCAATGGAACTTCGATCTCTCCGTCGCCAACCCATACTGGCGTTTCTCCAACCAATTCCAGGGCTGCGGCTTGGGTTTGAATCAGGGTCGCAAGTTGCACGCGCTCATTCTCATGCGACGGATCGCATGCGCGCCAGCGATCAACCGATGCCTTTAAATCCATCAATTCGTTGTAGAGGCCCGCGCACCGGAGAGGTGGCGTCAAATAGCTGATCAATGTTGCAGCACTGCGGCGCTTGGCGACCAATCCTTCGGATGGATTGTTGGATGCATAAAGATAGAAGTTTGGCAGATCACCAATCAAACGTTCGGGCCAACATGAAGATGACAATCCGGTCTGTTTGCCGGGCATAAATTCAAGCGCGCCGTGTGTGCCAAAATGAAGCGCCGCATCAGCACCGAAATCATCGCGCATATAATTATAAAACGCTGAGAAAGCATGCGTAGGCGCAAAACCTTTTTCAAACAGCAACCGCATCGGATCACCTTCGTAACCAAAAGCTGGCTGAACGCCGACGAAGACATTTCCGAAATGCGCACCATATATAAAGATCGAACGGCCATCCGTTTGATGAACGCCCGGCGCACTGCCCCACGCGGCCTCGATTTCTTTTAGGTGCGGTTCGCGGCGCACATGATCATTAATCGATACATGTGCCGCAACGTTTGCCTCTGATCCATATTTGGATGCATTTCCGGCAATCACACACTGACGCAAAGCTTCTGAGTCTGCAGGAATTTCAACGTCATATCCATCTGCTTTGAGCGTTTTGAGTGTGTTAAACAGCGATCCAAAAACATCCAGGTTCGCTGCAGTCCCCGTCGCCCCAGCATTTGGTGGGAAGTTGAAAATAACAACGGCGATTTTCCGGTCTTGTTTTGCTTTATTGCGCAGCGAAACGATTTTTTCGACCCGACTTGAGAGCAGTTCAACCCGCTCCGGATGGGCAACCATCGATGCGCCGGAAGCCCCCCGGCCTCCGAACACCATCGAACCGGTTGCCCCATCTAGCTCCGGGAGAGCGACCATCATAGTAGCTTCGATTGGCAACAAGCCGAAGTCAGACTCTTGCCATTCATCTAATGTCTGAAACTCAAGTGATTGCGCAGAAATATACGGGACGTCTAAATCACCCAGCATCTCGGCGGCAGCTTCTGGATTGCAATACGCGGGTCCGCCAACGAGCGAGAACCCTGCCAACGAAATAATGGCATCGACGACGGGCTTGCCATCTTTCATCAAAAACTGATCAACAGCCGGGCGAATATCTAAGCCGCTTGAGAAGATCGGTAAAACGTTTACGCCGCGCGCTTCAAGCGACTTAATCACACCATCGTAGTGCCCCGTATCGCCAGCCAAAACATAGGCACGCATCAACACCAGCCCGACGGTTCCCTTGGGCTTCTTCACCGCAGGAATGTCAGCAGAGTCTTCGGTCATACGTTTTTTCAACGTCGGGTGATATAGACCTGCATCTGGGTAAACTTCTGGGTCAGCAGCAGGGAAATTACCTTTGAGGGATTTCCGAGGCCCAGCTGCATATTTGTTCACCATTTGGCGAACAAGCGCCACCAAGTTGTTATCGCTGCACGACAACCAGTACTGCATAATCAGGAAATACACGCGCACGTCCTGAGCAGAACCGGGGATAAATTTCAGCAGTTTCGGCAATTGACGGAGCATCCGCATCTGGCTTGCGCCATCACTGCTGCCGTCTTTTTTCTTGCCACGTAAATTCTTTAAGAACTTGAGTGGGGTGGACTCTTTCCCGCCCATTTTGAATTTGCCAATTTTCGTCAGGCCTACCACTTCGGTGGCAGACATGATCGCAACCATGGCATCGCACGCTTCGCGACGATCTTTTAGTGCCTGCAAGATAGGATTAATGTGATCTTCGATGAACAGCATCGACACGAAGATGATGTCACCTTCGGCGATATCCTTGAGACATTTTTCAAGCGCTAATGGATTATTCGCCCAATCAGTTGCCGCATGAGCATTGAGTTCCAGCCCTGACATGTCTTTTTTCAACAACTTTTGCGCGCGCATGACGGTCGACGACATATGACTATCGAGCGTGATCAGAACAAAGCGGAATGGTACTGCTTTATCTTCCATAATGGGCTTTCGCATCATAAAGTGTCTCTATTGTTATTTGCATGACGCCGCGTTCCGCAGCAAAGTTTTCGGTGTTCCTGCGTGCCTTTCCTCTTACGAAAAATGGTATTTTCTTCAACTCAGTCTGTGCTTCTGATGTCCAAGTCACATTCTCGTTGGCGGGTTCTGCGATTGGAGTCACATCAGATGTTTTTATTTTCGCAGCCCCTTCACCACCTAAGTGTGACGGACCGTGATCAGCACTAAATTCAAAGTCCTCGCGGAACATGCCGATCAAATGTTCTTCTAAGCCCATCATCAATGGATGGACCCATGTATCAAAAATGACGTTCGCACCTTCAAATCCCATTTGCGGGGAATAACGTGCGGGGTAATCCTGCACATGGACGGGGGCGGAAATGACCGCACACCCAATTCCAAACCTTTTGGCAATATGCCGTTCCATCTGCGTACCCAGAACGAGTTCTGGTTGAAGCTCTTCGATGGCCGATTCAATTTCCAGATAATCGTCTGAAATCAGCGCTTCTAGACCCAGGGCTTCTGCAGCATCGCGAACGTCGCGCGATTGTTCACGGCTATAAGTGCCAATGCCGACAACTTCGAAGCCGAATTCTTCGGTTGCAATACGTGCGGCTGCAACGACATGTGTCGCATCGCCAAAGATAAAGGTGCGCTTGCCAGTCAGGTAAGATGAATCGACAGACCGTGAATACCAAGGCAAACGAGACGGTGAGCCTTCAAGAATATGGCTGGCATCCAGTCCAGTGAGCGCTGCAATTTCTTCAACAAATTCACACGTTGCACCAAATCCAATCGGTACAGTCGTCACCATCGGCTGCTTGAACGATCGTTGAAGCCACTTTGCAGCCGTTTCACCCAGCTCAGGATACAGCACGATATTGAAATCAGCATCAGCGAGCTTTAACAAATCTGAAACTGCGGCATCAAGTGGTGCTACTACATTGACGTTCACACCCAGCTCATTCAGGAGCCTTGTGATTTCAACGACATCATCGCGATGACGAAAGCCTAACGCCATGGGACCCAGAATGTTACAGCTTGGCTGCGCACTCATTTCCCGCGGGGTCGCGGAATCGTATGCCTGCGCCTGTCCATGGCAGATGTGGCGCACCAAATGATAGAAGGTTTCGGACGCACCCCAGTTTTCCTTGCGCTGATAAGACGGCAATTCAAGCGGGATGATGGGCACTGGCAATCCGAGCGTTTTAGATAAGCCACCCGGATCGTCTTGGATCAGTTCTGCAGTGCAGGACGAGCCGACGATCATTGCGGCGGGCTGAAATCTCTCGAACGCATCGCGTGCTGAGCGCATGAATAATTCGGCGGTATCGCTGCCAAGATCGCGCGCCTGGAATGTCGTATAGGTGACAGGTGGGCGCTTATTGCGACGCTCAATCATCGTGAACAACAGATCGGCGTATGTATCGCCTTGCGGCGCATGAAGAACGTAATGCAAATCTGTCATGCCAGTTGCAACGCGCATGGCTCCGACGTGCGGCGGGCCTTCATATGTCCAAAGGGTCAAATGCATGGCGTTATACCTTCAACCGTTCGCGGCGCCCAAGGGGACGCTGGAACAATTCGGCCAAATCACCAGCCTGCTCAAATCCTTGGATCGGCGTAAACACCAGCTCGATAGACCATTTGGTCGTCAGGCCTTCGGCCTCAAGCGGATTCGCAAGGCCCATTCCACAGACCGACAGATCAGGGGCCGCGTCGCGACAACGATCAATCTGCTTATCGACGTCCTGGCCTTCGCTCAGCTGAACGCTCTCGGGCAACAACTCGAGTTCCTTGGCCAAGTGCTCGCGGTGTAAAAACGGTGAGCCAACTTCGATCAACTCCATCCCCATTTCGCGGTTCAAAAACCGTGCAAGAGGTGGTTCGAGTTGAGAATCGGGGAAAAAGAAAATACTGCGTCCAGACAATGCCGGAATATACTTTTGCAATGCATGGGTTGCGCGCTCTTTGGGTTGCGCAATCGCCGCAGCACAGGCTTCAGCAGAAACCCCCATGGCAGCGGCGGCGGCTTCAAACCACAATGTCGTGCCTTCGACGCCAAGCGGGAATGTTGCTGGCACGTATTTCGCGCCACGCTCGTTTAATTCACGGGCGGTATCCGCCAGATAAGGCTGAACCAGAATATATTGGGTTCCGGGACCAACGCTTGGCAATTCGGTGCTTTTACGCGGCGGAAAAAACGAAACATCTTCGATACCCATTGCGGTGAATAACCGCATGAACTGGTCTTCGACCACATCGGCCAGCGTACCAACAACCATCAACTGCTTGGCATCGCTTGCAGGCAGCTCAGGCACCATGGATGCAAGACATGCATCTTCACCCTGGGTAAATGTTGTCTCAATACCGCTACCTGAATAATTCAGGACCCGTACGTCTGGCATAAATTGCTTGGACAAACGCCCCGCCGCCCGCGAGAGATCAAGCTTGATCACCTCAGACGGGCAAGAGCCGACCAGAAAAAGGGTGCGGATATCGGGGCGGCGCTCTAGCAGGCGTGTAACAACGCGGTCGAGCTCGTCATTCGCATCGCTCAACCCCGCAAGATCGCGCTCATCAATAATCGCCGTCGCAAACCGAGGTTCTGCGAAAATCATAACGCCAGCCGCTGATTGAATCAGGTGTGCACACGTCCGAGATCCGACGACCAAGAAAAAGGCATCCTGAATCTTGCGATGCAACCAGACAATGCCGGTCAGTCCACAAAAGACTTCGCGTTGTCCGCTTTCCTTCAGCACTGGCTTACTTGAACAACCAGTTTGATTGCTGACTGCGTTAACTACTCCGGGTGACATCAGGCGCTCCTCACCACAAGGCACGACCATTTTTTGTATTCGCTCTTAGTGTTTGGCGAAATTTTTAGCGACAGAACTTTCGGCTGTATTAAAGATTTTATAGCCTTTGAAAGTTTCCATCCCACGCGGTCGCTGTCCCCTATATTTTACGTCATCAACGGCAGATTTGTCTGTTCCGTGTGACACGTTTGATAAGGAAATCTTAGGGCTAGTTACAACTATCTGTCAACTTAAATTGACAGATAGTTTAATAAAGAACGAAGACAGAACTGGATTATGCAACTTCGCGTAATGCCTTGGGAAGGAAACGACGCGCTTCTTCATGCATCTGAACACAAAGCTCATTGCGACCGGGGCATTCTGGCATGCTTTCGATGGCCTCTCCAATGAGATCTCGAAGATAGCGAACGGCGGGTGCAACACCCTGCTCGCGGGCAATATTGGGACGATTATTCAATTCATCCTGGCCAATGGGCTTGCCGATTTCTTCTTCGGTAGAGCACACATCGCGGATATCGTCAGCGATCTGATACGATTCGCCAATGGCCATTCCAAGATTTTTCCAAGGTGCCGGATCGAAGCCTGATGACGCTGCCCCTGCCATTGTTGAAGCGGCAAAAAGGGCACCAGTTTTTTCTTGATGATAGTTCGCAAGATTAACTTTGCGCTCACATTCCCAGGCTTGGCCTGCAACGATTCCGCGCGGCGCCCCCACAGAAGATGCAACGATTTGAATGAGTTGAGCTAAAAGCTCTGGCTTTCGTGCCGCTGTTGTTGCCAACGAATCAAAGGCCATGACAATAAGGGCATCACCGGCCAATAAGGCTATTTGCTCGCCAAATGCCACATGCACCGATGGCTTCCCACGACGGATCGCTGCGTTATCAAAGGACGGTAAATCATCGTGAACTAACGACGCGCAATGAAGCAATTCGATAGAAGCTGCTGACGCCATGCTGAGATCTGGGTTGGCGAAGCCACAGGCTTTGGCAACTGCCAAACTGAGCTTAGGACGAATCCTATGCCCAGATGGGAATACAGAGTAAAATAATGCAGTTCGAAGTGTCGGCGGACAACCGGGGTCATCAGATTTTCTGAGGGCGTCGGTAAGCGTCTTTTCAAATAATGCCATCGCGTCCATCGTTACACCCCTTAATAAATCACCAGCAAAAATACACTCGAAAATAGATGCTATTCGTCTCTGACACGCTACTTGCTCTCAAATAAAAATTGCAAAGTGTCAAGTTTTATAGACACATTGTAACCACAAGGTTGTTTAAGGATCAACAATAATAATTATGGGCACTGACTCGACGCCACCGCCTGCAAATGAAAGCGCACATTTGAGCGGTCCAGGTTTTTCCGTATCCGTCCCCAAACACGGATATCATTGGTGGTACGTGGACGCATTTAGCCATGACCATCAATACGGCCTGACGATTATCGCATTCATTGGCAGCGTGTTCTCTCCGTACTACGCATGGTCACGCGCCATCGGTGCTGGTGACCCCTATCAACACTGTGCGATAAATGTGTCGCTGTATGGCAAAGGCGGCAAACGTTGGGCCATGACGGAACGCACCCAAGCGGGCCTCAGCCAATCACAGAACCGTTTTCAGGTGGGGCCCAGTGCCCTGACGTGGGCCGATGGCAAACTGATCATCGATGTCAACGAAGTAACAGTGCCGTTTCCGTCCCGCCTGACGGGCAAGGTCACCATGACACCGCGATGCGTTACGGATGCCAAAGTGGCCCTCGATTCTGATGAATGCCACCATTGGTGGCCCATCGCCCCCATGTGCGATGTGGATGTTTCATTTTCAGCCCCCAATCGGTCGTGGACGGGCACGGGATACTTCGATACCAACTGGGGCTCAGAGCCTTTAGAAGCTGGTTTTAAGTATTGGGATTGGTCACGCGCGAACTTATCAGGAGACCGGTCTGTGGTGCTTTATGACGTGATCCGCCGCGACGGCACGCCCTTTTCTCTCGCGCGACTATTCAACGCTGATGGCACGGTTTCTGATATCGATGCGCCTAACACAATGGCGCTACCCAAGAATTTATGGCGTGTATCGCGAGCGACGCAATCAGAGCCGCATGATCCCCCCAAAGTCATTTCAATCCTAGAGGATGCGCCATTTTACGCCCGCAGCATGGTCGAAAGCACACTCCTCGGGGAACGCGTCACCGCCATGCACGAAAGCCTTGATCTGGATCGGTTTTCATCGAAATGGGTTCAGGTATTGTTGCCGTTTAAAATGCCACGGCGAAAGCGTTAGTCTTTTTCGCTTTTCCAGCGTTCACGGTCTTTTTGATCCGTTTTCTCGCCGGTTTTGTATTTCTTCAAATCTCGAAACTGCCACCACGCAAAAACAAGAACCCCGCCAAAGGTCATGACAAGTTCAACCAGACCTAGGTTAAAAATCTCCATATCAACCTGACTTTGCCACGTTCTTGTCTGCAAATGTGATGATTTGCTCGGCAACATCGCTCGGTGCTTCCTCGTGCAACAGGTGGCCTAGGTTTTCCATATTGATCAGCTGTGCACCTTTGACCAACTTTGAAATCTGCTGGCCGTCGCTTGCGGGGATCATGGTATCGTTCTGCCCCGTCAACAAAAGCAAAGGCACGGAAAGACCTGACAATGCCTTGTTTAAGCCACGCAAATTCCAGTTCGCCATCATCCCAAGCGCAGACGAAACATGTCGGCGGTTCCGTGCCAACACAGCATATTGATCATAGGCCTCGGGCTTAATCTTGGACCCGGTCCGATCCATCAATTCACGTACGATTGCAGGGTTCCGTGCCCGCCATGCGAATATCTTAGAGACCAGCGGATTCCCTGCTAATAACTTTGCCGCCAACGAGAAAAGCCCGTTGTTCGGGCCACCAATCGGCATAAACGCGCCGGCAATACTCACCAACCCAGCGGGCGAAATCATTTTGCCCAGCGTCATGTGTGCTGCAATCGCGGCACCTGCAGAATGCCCAATGACGAAATCAGGTGATACGTCCAACGTCTCACAGAGCTTTTCCAACAGGCGTGACATACCCTCTAGGGACAATTGCGCGGTCGATGGTCGTTCGGTAAAGCCATGCCCTGGCAAATCCACGGCGACGACTGTGAAACGGGGCGTCAGAAAAGGTATGATTGGGCCCCATGAATGCGTTGAGGCCCCTGTCCCATGCAACAATAACAACGTCGGCGCGTCTGTATCTGAATGAGGGAACTGCTGCACATGCCACAACAAACTGCCAGCCGACTCAAAGCGGCTTGCGGTCGCATTGGGCCATTCACCAGATACTGCTTCAAATTCTGTTTTGGTTGTCATCTCTATTCACGTTCCGCTACGGCAAGGTTCACCGTTTCGGCTACACGTTCTGCATTTGCGCGTGGCAATGGGATATAAAGCGCATCCATTTCGTTTGCGACTTCTTCGGACTGCGGATGCGGACGTTTCGCTGTGTCGATCAAGATCGACGAAATACCTGTCGCCCGGAACATTCGAGCTGCACTGACGGCGTCCAATCCGGCTTGCGCCCGACCAGGTTGCCCGTCGCGTCCAATGTTGGCACCGCCATCCGTCATGACGACAACCACAGGGGTGCGGCCTTTGCTGCGGACCCCTTCGGCCAGTGCCATCGCCGCATCTAGCCCTGACGCCAACGGTGTTCCACCACCACCCGGTAATCCTGCTAATTCTCGTTTCGCCCGCAATAACGAACGCGTGGGCGGCAAGATCATCTCTGCCGTTGTGCCACGGAATGCTATTAACGAAACTTCATCACGGCGCACATAGCAATCAGCCAGTAATAGCTCTACCGCGCCTTTGATTTCTGCCAAGCGGTTGAGGGCAGATGACCCCGACGCATCAACCACGAATATCGTCGTGGTCTCGGTTTTATTTTTATAGCGGTTAAAGCGGAAATCTTCGGCCAAGACCCGTAAATTACCGGCAGCAGGGTCTGCCCCACGAAGACGTTGCCAAGGTGCTGCTGCGCGCAAGGTCTCAAGGATATTCATTCGCTGACCAGCGATTTTAGCTCCCCGGCGCGTGCCAGCAGGCCGCCCCCGCGTTTTGGAAACTTGGACAACACCCGCACGCCCATCGCGCCCGCCCCGCATCGTAGCCGCATTAGAATTCCGCAACTGGGCGAGGACATCATCGGGCATCGCCGCGACAATAGCTTCCAGTACAACATCTTCGAGCGGCTTATCAATTTCACTTGTGGAATCTGTTTGCTCGTCAGGCTGATCGTCTTGATCATCTGATTGTTCTGGTTCCGGCGGCGGAGCTTCTTCCATTTCGGGTTCCGCAGGCTCATTCGGCCACATGGTTGCCTTGGGTGCCAAAACCAGTCGTGCCGCAACGATGATATCGTCTGGCTCAACAATTTCGCGCGCTTCCATTGCCGCATGCGCCCGCGCGATTACAGCCGCGTGGAGCGCAGGGCGCAGGGAATAGATTCCCATACTCATGGCAATTGACGATAATGCTGCTCGTTCTTCATCATTGATCGTCACAGCATCGAACCGCGCAAGGGCATCTTTGATTTCATCAACGTCTGGATACGTCGTCACGATGTCGTGGATCGAAATCCCCTCCAGATCAATCGATAGCGCCAATCGGTCCAACAACATTGACGGCGGGCATTCATCTGGCTCGGCGGATTCATCAATCGCAATGATCGCCAGTCTGGATGGTGTAATCTTTGATACTCCATCACGTTCCACAACGATCTGATGGGTATCCAGTGCCCGGGCCAGATTGGAAACGGTGTCCCCATTCATCCTTTCGGCCATCGTTGCGATCAAGACGCCACCATCTGCCCGGGCCAGCACACCTTGCTCGAACACGGGGCGACCTTGGCTGAGTGTTGCAGCCAAATCGATCCCGCCAAGTAGTCTGTCAGCAGTGATCCCGATGGGCAGTCGATAGAATGTAATTTCTGGCGGGATCATCTCGCGCACTACATCAAGCCACGCATTCCGGACCGGGCCTGAGCGAGCACGCACATGAATGCCGCCAATGTCATGGGAGGCGACCGCAAACAACGATGCGCTGAGTATCGCATCGTCCCATCGCCCTGCTCCGACCTCGCCCATGTGCTTAGCCTAATATCTCTTCTGCGGCGCGTTCAACGCGAATTGCCGAACCCGCATCGTCCAATGGATCACGACGTAAACGGTGACGCAGAGCGATTGGTGCCGCGGTATGAAGATGCTTTGTCGTCACGTCTGATGCTCCGCCCAACGCAGCGATGGCACGCGCGGTGCGGATCATGGTCAATTCACCGCGCAGCCCATCCGTCCCAAGCGCGATACAAAGCATGGAAATTTTTTCCAGCATGTCGTCCGATAAATCGACGTCGCCCAATGCTTTTTGGGCTTTGGTGATCTTACTGCGAAGGGCGCTGTTCTTGCGTTTCCAAGCCTCAACGAATGCATCCGGATGACGATCAAATTCATCACGACGGCGCATGATTTCGATCCGCTGTTTTGGATCACGGGGGGTCTCAACATCCACGGATAATCCAAACCGATCCAGCAATTGCGGACGCAACTCCCCTTCTTCAGGGTTCCCACTGCCCACCAGGACAAAGCGTGCATTGTGCCTAATCGACAGGCCTTCCCGCTCAACAATATTTTCCCCCGACTGCGCAACATCAAGCAACAAGTCCACCAAGTGATCTTCGAGGAGATTAACCTCATCGATATACAAAAACCCACGGTTTGCTTGGGCTAAAAGACCTGGCTCAAACACTTTTTCGCCGTGCGCCAAGGCGCGTTCAATATCCAGCGCACCGACAACGCGGTCTTCGGTCGCACCCAGCGGTAAATCGACCACAGGTATAGGAATATTTTTGGGTTTTGATGGTTCACGGTCCGCCAGGCTGCAATCCGGGCACGTAGGCGAAACTTTCTCAGGGTCACAATTGTATCGACACTCCGCAACCGCAGACATGGTTGGTAACAAAGACGCCAAGGCACGCACCGCCGTGGATTTACCGGTGCCTCGATCGCCAAAAACCAACACGCCACCGATTCCAGGATCACAGGCGGCGATCATCAGCGCCAACTTCATTTCGTCTTGTCCGACAATTGCCGAGAATGGAAAACTTGCGCGCATGTAACCTTCGTCCCTGATGTAAATAGTTGCTGACAGTGATCCTGTCCGCCCGGAATTTACACAGACGATACCGCGCTTAAATCGCTTTAGAAAGTGGCGCTTTATTCATTTGCCAGACAACATAGTTTAAATATCCAGCGAATGTTGCCCAGGCTAAGTACGGCAACATCATATAAGCCGCTGTCGGGCTAATGGGATAGAACGTGACAATGATGCCAACCAATGTCCCCCAAAGGAAAATGATCTCGAACATGGCAAATCCGATTCGCTTCATGCCAAAAAAGATCGCTGACCATGCGAAGTTGAACACTAAATGCGTAAAATAAATGATCAGCGGGATCGTGGCTTCGCCAGGGCCCGCATCGCGCCACAGCATCCAACCAGAAATTGCCATGATGATGTACATGGGCGTCCAAACGATTGGAAACAGCCAGTTTGGTGGCTGCCAGCTAGGTTTGTTTAGGTTCTCATACCAACCATCAGGTTTAAAAAACGCACCCGAGCATGCAGCCGCAAAATTTGCTGCCGTAAAAATCGTAATGGATATGAGATCAGATGCTTCCATATTAACGTATATACATCATATGCAAGGTAAAAAACCGATTTTGTTCAAAATTTCTAAGGTTCCTTTTATGCGCTCAAAGCACTGGAAACGACTGTTTATTGGCCTAGTCCTCGTCACCATAGCCGCTGGATGTGCGATGGTTGGATTTACATCGACGTTAGAACAACCGAACTACAAGGTGATTGATACATTGCCGGGTGGCATCGAAATCCGCCAATACGAATCACGTACCTTTGCCAGCAGTCGTGTAGATGGAACGGGGATGGAATCCCGCCGCCAAGGGTTTCGGTTGTTGTTTAATTACATTACGGGTGAAAACAGCAGCGAAGAAGAAATCAGTATGACAATTCCAGTCGCGACTGAAATCAAAGACAAAGAACATGTCATGCAGTTTTTCCTGCCATCCGAATACGACGCAGCATCTGCCCCCGCGCCTAAAAACCCGAATGTGAGTATCGGCACAATTGCGCCACGCGTAGAAGCCGCCCTTGAATACACGGGCTCTCAGTCCGTACAGCGGGCCGAAATGCACGCATTCTTGATGAAAAATGCGCTCAATGATTCTAACTGGCAGTCAAAGGGCGATATCCGATCGATGTTCTACAACCCGCCGTTCTCTATCCCGTTCCTGCGCCGGAACGAAGTGATCGTTGAAGTTACGCCTAAGTAATTTCAAGGTCTGAGCTATACAATTTTAAGTCCTATTGCTTGTTTCAATTCGGCATGTCATTGACCCCGAATGCTGAAAAACAGATGGTAACGATGGACGTCATGCGCGTATGACGATGATGCTAAAAATGGGAAAGGACTGAATTGGAAGATCTACAAACCATCGTTAATGACATCGCAAAGAAGTATGGCTCTAAGGACGAGCGTGGCACCGTTGCCGATTACATTCCTCAACTGGCGTGTGTCGATCCAAATCAATTTGGTATTTCTATCGTCACGTCAGAAGGTCAAGAATACAGTGCTGGCGACGCCGAAGTGCCATTTTCGATTCAAAGTATCTCAAAAGTTTTTGCACTCACCTTAGCGCTGCAACAAGAAGGGGCCGAACTTTGGGAACGTGTAGGGCGCGAACCTTCTGGCGACCCCTTTAATTCCATTGTTCAGTTGGAACACGATCATGGTGTTCCTCGAAATCCATTTATCAATGCAGGCGCAATCGTTGTAACCGACGTTCTTTTGACAGGAAGTACTTCTGTCGAGGCCAATGCCAGACTGTTAAATTTTTTACGCATGGTTAGCGAAGATGAAAACATCGATATCGATTTGGCCGTGGCAGAGTCAGAAACTGAACACGGCTATCGCAATTTCGCGCTCGCAAATTTCATTCGTGCGTATGGAAATTTAAATAACGAACCTGCTGACACACTCGACGTTTATTTCAAAAATTGTTCCATCGCGATGTCCTGTCAGCAACTCGCCCACGCCGGGCGATTTCTTGTTTTAGATGGGCAGAATGGCCTCACAGGCGACGCGATCACTTCAAGTAGGACAGCAAGGCGGGTAAACGCGATGATGCTTACCTGCGGCCACTATGATGGGTCAGGTGAGTTTGCTTACCGCGTTGGCCTTCCCGGTAAAAGTGGCGTTGGTGGTGGTATTTTATGCGTCGCACCCGGTTTTGCATCTATCGCCTGCTGGTCCCCTGGACTGAACGCAATAGGCAACTCGCATTTGGCAACCAAAGCGTTAGAGGAGCTTGCCGCACGCACTGGCTGGTCTGTGTTTTCTAATTCGATAAAGTAATGCGATAACAATTGTTATAATCACTCCACTGGGGCTCCATACCAGCAGGTAAAGGCAACGCATCACTATGGAAATCATGGAATTCCGCCAGCGTATGATTGATTGCGCGATTAAGGGTTACGATGCCCAGGGGTTCCATTTCATTGATAGTTGCGCGGAAAAGCTAAGTGCCCTTGGCGGCGACGATATGGGCATCGTGTATTTTGCAACTTTGATCCATTCAAATTTTGGAATGGATGCATTGGCCAGTGCGCAAACATTTATCTATTCACTATTGGCTATCGCGCTTTTGACTGGATGGCTAGGCACGCTGATAGCATTTCGTGAAGCCGCGTAGCGCATTTTTGTAACCTTGGGGTTTGGGTTACTTTCAATAGTGGTTTTCACAACGCATGCTGGTGTTTATGCGGTCAGTTCCGCATTGGTCATCATGGTCATTCCATGGCTTGTGGCACTACATCGCAGCATCTCAACTTATCGCAATCAGTATTTATTTGCCGGGCTCTTTTTGGTCGGATTTCTGTTCGCCATCACTGACTTTGTGCGGGCCTATGCTGGCGTGCCAGTTTTGTTTTTTGTCGTAACCCTGCTGCTATCTTCGAAATGGCCCCGCCATCGCATTCGTGCAATCGCTGTTGTGTTTCTGATTGCTGGCGCGGCAGGACCGATGGTGTATTTTGGATCTCTTTTTCAGGATCGTGACGCGTTTCTTATCCAACAAGACCCTGGCTACACACCGCCGCTCAAAAGACACCTTTTCTGGCACACCGCTTACATGGGACTAGGTTATACTACCAATGATTTTGGCGTGGAATGGTCTGACGGTCATGCGTTTAACGCTCTCGAAGCCCGCGCACCAGGCACACCACATCTTTCTGTGGAATCAGAGCGCATTCATAAGCAATTGTTCTTTGAAACCATCATTGCGCATCCTGTGTTCGCCATCATGAACTATGCAGCGAAAGCGGGCGTCCTGGCATTTATGGTTATCTTATTCGCAAACGCAGGTTTGCTGGTACGCGAAAATCGCGGCTTGGATCCGCCGCTTCGTTTTGCATTTTTATCGGCAACCGCGATTGCGTCTAGCTATGGGATACTGGCAATCCCGTCGATCAATTACACAACCCAGTTGGTCGCCATTGCAGCCCTGTACGGCATATTCTCAATCGCTGTGGCTATTCCACAGGGCTTTAAGTCTTCGTTTCTGATTCCATTCCAAAGGCGTGATTAATTAAGCTTGATACGCCCGCAAACTTAAGGGCACCTCTAAAAATACCCGACTGACACAGAGTTGGCCAATATAGGCC
>ENA-UOXV01000297-UOXV01000297.1-marine-metagenome-genome-assembly--contig:-NODE-297-length-68473-cov-11.066328_pt1 | contig 68473 bp, 68 predicted proteins | sample MGYA00238165_ERZ766961 | MGnify/ENA primary metagenome ERZ766961 (study PRJEB28924, sample SAMN03173240) | marine metagenome | biome: Marine; feature: Water; material: Subsurface seawater | place: North...
TTTAGCTACACCATATGGACTTAATGGATAAAAAGATGTTTTTTCATTCTGTGGAGTTTTTTGAACTTTTCCATACATTTCTGAGGTACCAGCTTGATAAAATTTTGTTTTTTTTTCAAGTTTATTAAATTTAATCGCCTCCAATATTCTTAAAGCTCCTAAGCCATCAGCGTTAGCTGTATATTCTGGTACCTCAAAAGATACAGCTACGTGTGATTGTGCTGCCAAATTATAGATTTCATGAGGTTTGGTTTTTTTTATTATATTTAAAACTGAAAGAGAGTCTGTAACATCACCATAATGCAGTCTAAATTTATAATTTTTTTCATGTGGATCTTGATAAATATGATCTACTCTTGATGTATTAGTACTAGAAGATCTCCTCTTAATACCATGAACGATATAATTTTTTTTTAAAAGTAATTCAGCAAGATATGATCCGTCTTGACCAGTTATACCAAATATTAGAGCAACTTTTTTTTTCATTCTTTTTAACTTATTAAACTATTAATCATATTCGGTAAAGTAATATAGTAATTACATAAATAATTTTTACAAAATTTTTTAGTTCAATTTCTAGTGGTCTTATATCTATTTTTTTTAAAAGTTTTTTATTTGATAAAGTGAGAGAATTTTTGCTCTCTTTTATAAAACTTATCTTTCTATAAAAATCCACATCAAGCCAATTTATTAATTCTAATACATATATTTTTAAATAAATTATTTATAAACTTGCAAAATTGGTATGTTAATAAAAAATTTTTAAAATCATTTATTACTTTCGTTTGTTTTTTATTTTTCAATAATTTTTTCCAATAATATTATCACCTATCCATAAATAATTTTTTTTTAATTTTAAAAAAATCTCAGTTTTAAATTTATTTTTTCCGTAATTATAAATTCATTTTCTTTAATAGGTATTTTTTAAAATACTTCCTACAAAACTATTTTTTCCAATAATTAAAAGCTTTTTTGATCAATAAAAATATTTACTAATTTTGTTATTAATTCGTCCAGAGTAAGTCTACTTTTTTTATTTAATTTTTTTGAGATATTTGAAAAAAATTCATGAGCTTCTCCTCTTCTAATCCACCAATTTTTTGACATTGTTTTATATTTTTTTGAAGCTGAACTATTTAATTGTCTATAATAAGTAAAATATTTATCAAAAATAAAGATTTTTTTAAAATAAAGAAAAGATATTGTTGCAATCCGAAAATCCAACCAAAGAGTAGGATATTTTTTTATTTTTAAGATTTTAAAAATTTTAATTGCATAATTTCTCTCTATTGAGATGCAACTTTGTGGGGTAAATCTTGGCCATGAAGACAAGATAAAACTTTTTTGAATAAATTTTTTAAAAACTAATTTTTTTTTAAATTTTAAAATTGGAAGATCAAATATAATTTTTTTGGAATTAGACTCATTAAATTTTTTTATAATTTCTTCTACTTTTTTCTTTTTAAAATAATCATCGCTATCAAGTAAAAATAAATATTTTCCTTTTGATTTCAGAATCCCGTTATAATAAGAATTTATTTGATTATAAGATCCAATATTAGTTTTTTTTTTGTTTATATAAAACTTTATTTTTTTTTTATATTTTTCTAAAATTTTTAAAGAATTATCGTTAGAAATATCATCTACTACAATTATCTCTTTATTTTTAAAGGATTGTTTAATTGCAGAATTTAAACTTCTCTTTAAATACTTTGCATTATTATAATTTACTATAATTATACTAGCTATTGGTTTTTTAATTTGACTCATAAATATACTCAAATGACTTTCTAAATTTCATTCTTAATTTATGTTTTAAGGTAAAATTATTATTTTTTAATAATTTATTTATATCACTAAACTTATATCCTTTAGCAATCATTAAATCATAATGATGCTCAAAATAAATTAACTTAATTTTTTTGAAATCCTCTTTACTTATCCCTTTAAGTATATTTAACTCATAACCCTCTGTATCGATTTTCAATATATCAATTCTACTTTCTTTACTTAATAAAAATTCTGATAAATTTATTACTTTGATTTTTTGAGTACCTATAAAGTAAGGCATTTTTTTTCCAAATGTCAAAATTTTTTTTTTTCTTTTGTAATAATTTGTATTTGTATTAATTTTATTTATAGTTGAAGAAGCACTGTCGATACTTATATTTAAAATTTTTTCTTCATTTTGAAAACCTACTCCATAGTTAAATATAAAAGCATTTTGATTTGAAAATTTTCTGATTAAATTTTCAAATAGTTGATGGTTAGGTTCAAAAACATATATTTTATTAACATTAAAATTTTTTAAGAAAAAATTTATTGTTTCGCCTTTGTGTCCTCCTATATCAATAACATTTATTAAATTTTGATTAAATTTTTTTTTTAAAAAATTAAGTACTTTTAATTTATTTGTATAATCAATTATATTTGTTAAAAAATCAAAAAACATTTTATTTTGTTAATATCATTTTCATCCATAAAAAATTTGAAATTTTCAAGTTAGTTTTATATGAACATGGTGTTTTACTTGCCCAACAAGTATTATTTAGTGGATTAAAAATTTTTAAATCTTTGTCCTCAGTTATTATTTTTGACTCTACATTATCAACATAAAAAAATGGACTTTCTAAAGGTTTATAACCATAAACATCAATTTCTTTATTTATTCTTATAATATTTCTTAAATTAAAAATTAGAATTGAAAGAATGATAAAAAAAACAGTTAAATTAAATACTTTCTTTTTTGAAATATCATATTTTACTATTAACGATGATGAAAATATTATCAATGGTAATCCAATTAATACGAAACCACCATATCTCATAGAAGGGTGATTTAAGAACCATTCAATAAAAAAAAACAAAATTAAAAAATAAAATAATTTATTGTCACTTTGAATTATTTTTGATTTTTTTTTGGTTGAATAACAGAAAAAAATAACCACTACAAAACAGATAAATATTGTTCCAAATAAAGTGTCAGAAACTTTATTAAAAAAATGTCTTTCAACCCAATTTTCTAACCAAACAAAGTTTTTAATATATTCATGTTTTTCTAGCTCATGAGCATAACCCGGACTTCCCCCTGCTTTAGCCCACCACTCATAATGAATTGACATTCTTTTGACCTCATTTATTGGTATAGACCAATCAGTTTCAATTAAACATGTTTTTTCTGCTGGATAAAGAAAGCAACCTGTATTTAAATAATAAGTAATCAAATTAAGTCCAATACTTAAAAATATTATGAAAAAAAAGAAAAAATTTTTCTTTTCTAACAATTCATAAAATAATTTTTTTTTAAATAGTACAATCAAAGGTATTATAAAATATAAATAATAAATTGCTTTTATACTTGCTGATAAAGTTACTAAAATTGTTATTAAAGATAATACGGTTAAGATTTTATTATTATCTTTGATAAAAGAAATTTTAAGAAATAATAAAAATATTAAAATTAACAATATTTGTGAAGATCTATCTGTACCGTGTTCACTAATTCTATAAAATACTATATTTACAAAGATTAAACTCAATAAAGAAAAATAAAAAGTTATATCTTGATTATTTGATTTAAGATTTTCTATCAGCTTCTTAATAATTATAAAATTGAAAAAAACTAAAATATAGAAAGGTCCTATATGAAACAAATAATAATCAATAAATGGAAAAAATAAGGTTGAATGATAATAAAATAAACTTGAAAATGTTCTAAAGCCATGGCTAAAATTTCCAGTACCAACAATAAAGCTATTCTCTGATAGATTTAAAGCATAAGTTAAATGATAATAAGAAAAGTCATCATGATTTTTAAAAACAAAAGCTGCTATGATCAACAACAGGGATAAATAAATTAAAATTCTATACTCATAATAATTTCTTTTTTTTAAAAAAGAAGAACAAAAAAAAATAAATCCAATAATATGAAGAACAAAATTATGTAAAAAATTATGAGAAACAAAAAAAGATGTAAATAAAGAAATAAGTGATATTAAAAAAAAACCAATTAGACCATACCAACCTAAATTTAAATTTACCAAATTTTTACTAATTATATTTGAAAATTTAATTCCATAACCAATTGAGGAAAATAAAAAAAAATATATGTAAAATAAAAATATTAAATGATCTATCACTTTTTAATTTATAGTATATAAATTTGCTTTAATGCTAATTAAAATCTTTAATAACAATAATTTTGAATTAAATAAAGAAATACTATTTTTATTCTCTCTATACATAAGTCTATTAATAGGCTTTTATTTTGGAGAAAATTCTACTGGTGGAGCAATTTTAGATTACAACAATCAAAAAATAATTAGTGCCAAATTTTTATTAAACTTTAAAGAAACTTTTTATAATTTTGATAATTTTTCAACAAGACATTCTCCAATTTTAATAATCTTTTTATCATTCTTAGAATATATTTTTTCTAGTGATATGTTGATTAGATTTATTTATCTTCATATATGTTTAATACTTCCATTTTTATTTTTTAAGGTTCTTTGTTTAAAATTTAATAATGTTGATAAAAATATATTGCTATTATTATCTGGATTAATTTTTTTATCACCAACATTTAGAAGTTTATCAATTTGGCCTGATAGTAGAATTATAGGTTTAACTATTTTTCTTTTAAGTATTTATTATTTTGTTAAATTTGAAATTGAATTAAACTTTAAATATGCAATTTTAAATATATTAACGTGCTCTTTTAGTGCCTATTTAAGCCCAAATTTTTCAGTTTTCTCTTTATTTTTTTTATTTAAGTTTATTAATGTATATGGATTAATAACACCAAAAATTTTTTTAATTTATCTTTTAAATTTAATTCTTGCCATACCGGCCTTATATTATATTTTTATTTTAGATATAAATTTCTTAAATAAGACAGCTGCAATCAATATAGATAGTAACGAAAGAATATTTTTTAATAATATTTTTAATGATATATTAATTACATTTTCAATTACCTTCTTTTATTTAATACCATTTTTAATTGTAAAATTAATAAATATAAAAAAAGTTTTTGGAATAAAAAATATTATATTTTCCCTATTAATATTTTCTATATCAGCATTTTTTTTTAATTATCAATATAAATATAGTGGTGGTGGGGTTTTTTTTAAAATTTCTAATCAATTATTTAATAATAATCTATTTTTTTACTTCATTTCATTATTCTCAATCTTAATTATATTACCATTTTTAAGATCTAAGAAAGAAAATTTATTTTTATTTTTATTAATACTAATAAATAATCCTCAATATACTATTTATCATAAATATTTTGATCCTTTTTTATTAATTTCTTTTTTTTCTTTGTTTAATTTCAAAATATCCTTACAAAAGAAAAAAAGTAAAAACCTTATTTTAATATATGTGTATTTTTTAATATTTTTAATTATAAGTAATTTAAAATTTTTATGGACAAGCTAACTTTAGTAATACCTGCGAAACATGAGAAAGAGTCGTTACCTCTAGTTTTAGAAGAACTACAAAAATATCATTTAAAAACTATTGTTGTATTAGAAAAGGAAGATCATGATACAATTTTTTCAATTAGTAAATTTAATTGTAAAATTTTATATCAAAATAATAAGGGATATGGTGATGCTCTAATACAGGGTATCAGATCGGTTGAAACTGATTATTTTTGTATTTTTAATGCAGATGGATCATTTAAACCAACAGAATTAGAACACATGTATGATCTTTCAAAAAATCATGATTATGATTTAGTGTTCGGAAGCAGATATGAAAAAAACGCAAGTAGTGAAGATGACACATTAGTTACATTAGTGGGAAATAAAATTTTTTCATTAATAGGCAAATTATTTTTTTCATTACCAATCACTGATATACTTTATACTTATGTTCTTGGTAAAACAAAAAAGACCAATCAATTAAACTTAAGTTATAAAGATTTTTGCCTGTGCGTTGAATTACCAATTAAAGCATCTAAAAATAAAATGTCTATTATTTCGACTCCAGCAAATGAGAGAAAAAGGTTAGGTGGAAAAAAGAAAGTTAATGCATTTAAAGATGGCATTAAAATATTAATTTCAATGATTGCATTAAAATTTAATTAAACAAAAATTATTATTAAGTTTTTATGATATTAATTACAGGCAGTACTGGTTATATTGGCTCACATATTTGCCAATTTTTTGATAAAAAGAAAATAAATTATATTGGAATTGATAACCAATCGTACTCCTATAAAAATAATGTTTCAAATAAAAAAAAACAATTAAAAATTGACATTTCTGACGAAAAAAAAATCCCAAAAATCCTTGAAAAATATAATATTAATTTGATTATACATGCAGCTGCTAGTTCATATGTATTAGATGCTGAAAAAAATAAGCATAAATATTTTGTAAATAATATAAAGAAAACAAAAAAATTTATCAACTTATGTAAATTAAAAAAAATAGATAACTTTATTTTTTTTTCATCCTCAAATGTTTACAAAGAGAAAAACATTTTTAATGAAAAGGATAAAATTAAATCAAAAAATTATTATGGTAAAAATAAAATTATAATAGAGAATTTTTTACAAAAAAAAAAATTTAAAAATTTAATAATATTAAGACTATTTAATGTTGTTGGTATTTATAATAAATTCTTTAAACCTTTTAGGTTTAAGGAAAAAAATTATCAAAGAATAATGTTTCAAATTAAAGAAAGATTAAAAAAAGATAAACCAATCAAAATAAGATATTTTAAAATAAAAAATAAGAAAGTTTTTCCCTCGAGAGATTTTGTTGATATTAAAATTATATTTTCAATTTTTAAAGAAATAATTAAAGATAAAAAATACCAAAATATAGGAACAAAAATTATTAATGTAGGCTCAGGTATTTCTACACCTATAGATAAAATAATTTCAAATTTTGAGAAATTAATTAATAAAAAAATTAAAGTGCATTATGAAGAAATTGACAATAAAGAACTTATACAAACGAGAGCAAATATTAAAAAATTAAAAACATTTTTAAAAAATAGTGTAAAATTTAATTTAAAAAAAACCTTAAATACTTATCTCGATTAATCAAATTTATTTTTTAAAATATTTTTTAAGAAGAAATATGCAGAAAAATAAAATAGAATACTTAAAATAATAAGTAAAAGCTGCACATGAGTTAAATTTTTGTACTCTGAGCCTGCATAAAAAATTATAAAATTAAAAGCATTTATAATTATACTTGTAAGGTTATTCGCAAATAATTTACTTATTTCAAACTTATTTTTTACAAATTTGTACAAATAATGATGTAAATGATAATTGTCTGCTTTCAGTGGGTCATTTTTATAAATATTTTTTCTAATTATTGAAAATAAATTTTCAAAACATGGGTACCATAATAATAAGATTATAAAATAAGGAGATACAATTGTAGAGTTATTATAGATAACAATTAATAAATATCCGATTATAAATGACAATGAGTAAGACCCATTATCTCCTAAAAATAATAAATTAAAATAATTTAATATAAGTATAAATATAAGCAGAAAAATAAAATAATTAAAATTGATAAAATTTGAATCTATTAAACTTAAGATTTCTAATTTAAATAAAAAAAATAAAATTAAAATAACATATCCTAATAACAATCCATTTAATCCATCGATAAAATTTGATCCATTTACTAAAATTAAAAGACAAAATACTGTAAAGAAATAACTTAAGAAAGTGTTTTGAAAATTTTTATCAATGAAATCAATTCTGGTTGGCAGAACTTCAATTTTTAAACTAAAAACAAAAAAGACTAAAATAATAAATTGAATAAAAAGTCTTAACTTTGGTTCATTTAAATAATTTAAATCAGAAAATAATCCCAATATAAAAAAAAGGGAAGCACAAAATAAAAAAATCAGGCTAAATTCAAAAAAAAAACTAAAAATAAATGGAATAAAAATATATATACCACCTGACAATGTAGCAGAATCATTAGTAAATTTTTGATGAATTGACCCACTATAGCTATTTAAAATGTTATATTTTTTTAATAAATAATTAAAAAATAAAACTGCAATAAAGTAAAAAATTAATAGTTTCATTTATCAGTAAACTTTTTTTTCATAAAATTAATAGATAGTACTAATGTATAGTAAATTGACTTAATTAAATTAAAATTCATATGTTGAAAATAAACTAAAAAAGCGTCTTTTATTTTTTGTATTGAAGATGAAGAAAGAGAATTTTCTGTATAATGCCATGATGCTAAATTTTTATTAATTCCTATAATTTTAATATTTTTTTTAAGGATCTTTAACCATAGTACAAAATCCTCTTTGGTTTTTTGTTTTGAAAATCTTATATTTTTATTAAAGATTTTTTTTTCAGCTACAACTGTAGATAAACCAATATCACAAGAGGGTAATAGCTCTTTGTAATGAGAAAAGTTTTTAGCTTTTCTAACACCTGTTATATTATTTTTTAAATTTCTAATTTCATATGTTGTATGTGAAATATGAGATTTTTTTTTAATCATAAAATTTATTTGAAATAATAATTTATTTTTTTTCCAAATATCATCTGCATCTAAAAAGCAAATAAATTTACCTTTAGAATTTTTTATACCAACATTCCTAGACTCTCCAGCTCCTAAATTTTTTTTATTTATAATAATTTTAATTCTTTTATCTAATTTTTTTAGATTGTTTAAGTATGCTAAATCTGAAGTATTTTCATCATCATAAATTAAAATAATTTCTAAGTTAGTATATGATTGTGAAATAGCAGATTTAATAGTTTTTTTTATATTATTTTTTTTTTTAAAATATGGAATAATTACACTGGCTTTTACTTTTTTCATTTTTTACTTTAAAAAAATATTTTCCAATGAGTCATCTTTAATTTTATTAGCGAATTCATTAATATTAAATATTTCATTGAAATTTTTTATATCATAAAAGCTATATTATACTGTTTTGACAATTTTAATAATTTTCTACATTTTTTCATTATAATTAATTATATTAATTTATATGTTATGTTTTACAAATTAAATAATAATTAATAAATTTTCTTTTTAATAAATGAAAAAAAAAATAATAATTTTTATGCCATCCATTGAAGGTGGTGGTGTAGAGAAAAACCTTTTTTTAGTAAGCAATTATCTTTCAGAAAAAGTAAGAGATTTAAGATTAATTACAATATCAAAAAAATATAAAAAAAAATTTAATAAATCTATTAAATTTGTGACTTTATCCTCAAATTTTTGGGATAAATTAAGCAGAAGATCTAAATATGTTCTGGCTTTAATTTTATTGTTTAAAGAAATTTTAAAAGATCGAAATACAATTGTATTTTCTTTTCAAGCAAACATATATTGTATAATTTTATGCAAATTATTTTTCATCAAAGTAATATCTAGATCAAATTCTGCACCTGTTGGTTGGTCAAAAAATCCTTTAAAAAGATTTATATTTAAGATTTTTTTGAATTTAGCAGACAAAATTATGGTTAACAGTTACGAATTTAAAAAAGAATTAAAAAAAGAATTTAATGTAAATAGCATATGTATTTATAATCCACTAAATAAAAAAGAAATAATTAAAAAATCAAAAAATAAATCAGAAAAAATTTTTAAAACTAATAATCTTAAGATTATAAATATTGGAAGGTTTACAGATCAAAAAGATCAATTAACATTACTTAAAGCTTTAAATTTTTTGAAAAATAAAATTAAGTTTGAGGTGGTAATAATTGGGAGGGGAGTTTTAAAAAAAAAATTATTTAATTACATTGCTAATAACAACTTAAATAAGTTTGTTAAACTAAAAAATTTTACAAATAATCCATTTCCATTAATAAAACAAACAGACTTATTTATTCTTTCATCAAAATATGAAGGTTTACCAAATGTTTTACTAGAATCTTTAGTTCTTAATAAATATGTAATTTCATCTAACTGTAGAACTGGACCTAAAGAGATTTTACTTAATGGTAAAGGAGGAGATCTTTTTAAAGTAGGTGATTACAAAAATCTCTCAAAATTAATTATTAATTTTAATCTTAAAAAAAAAATTAATATTAAAAAACTAAAATATGCACAAGATCATTTATATAGATTTGATTATAATATAAACCTAAAAAAATATTTAAATCTTGTAAATTCAGTTGGTAAAGTTTAATATTTTATCTAATTTTTTATAATGTCTAAATAATGAAAATTTCATAGAATTTTTTTTTATTTTTAAACAATCATTTTTTTTTTTTTTCTCATCTAGTATCACAAAATCTTTTAATGCTTTGTATAGAGCCTCATTTTTGTTATTTTCATATAATAAACCATTTATTCCATTATTTAAAAACTCACTTGGTCCATTAGGGCAGTTGCTTGATATTATATACAAATTAGCTAGAGCAGACTCGATAATAACAAAACCCATTTCTTCCCATCTTGAGCTCAAAATAAATGCATCAGAATCTTTCATGTATCTTAAAACGTTCTCTACTCTACCTAAGAGATGAACAACTTTATTAAGTTGTTTCTTTATAATCAACGAATTTAAACTATTAAACTCCTCACCATCACCTAAAATTACTAAACGCCAATTTTTATTTTCAAGATAAAAATTATAAAATTCATTAATTAAATAATTAAAATTTTTTTGTTTAGTCAATCTACCAACGGCTAAAAAAATTTTTACATCTTTTGTAAAAATATTTTTAAATTTATTTTGAATTTTTAGTTGTTTTCTTAATTTTGATAAATTTATTACAGCATCTGGCAAGTGGAATATTTTTTCTTTGTTAATTATTCCAAAATTTTCTATTTTATTTTTTAATTCTATAGTTGGACACGTAATCATTTTTATTTTAGAAGAACAAAATTTCCATAAATTTTTTCTAAAAAAATTTAATCTTGGCATTCCTGAAATTCTTAAAATAAGACGTGTGTGAAAAGTAAAAAATTTAAAGATCAAAATTGGCAAAGATGTTATGAGATGTGCAATAAGTATATCTGGTTTTTTTTTTTTTAATAAAAATATCAAAGGAAAAAAAGATAATATAAAAATTACAATATAAGAAAATCGACTTTTAAGAAAACCCGTTTTGGGTAATATTTTAAAATATGTAAAATTTAAATTAATTACATCAATGTTATTTGTGGTAAATTCACTAATAAATTTATCCCATTCTCCACAAGTATTTATAACAGAAACTTCATATTGATCACTGAATTTTGATAAAGCTATTGCCGAATTTGCTGTAGATATAACTGTGCCAACTGGGTTCAAACAGGGAGACCAATAGAAAATTTTTTTTTTCATTTACGAGAGTATATATTATAAAATTAGAAAACTATTAAATTATGCTACAAGACAAGTTAAAAAAAGCATAAAATCTCATTTAAAATAAATTAAAAATTAAACATTTTTTTTACCCTTATTTTGTAAGTATAATTCTTGAATAAATTAAAATTATTTTTTGAAATAATAAGTCTTTGGTTAGTTGAATTTAAAAATTTATTAATTACTAATCTCCATCTAAAAATGTTTAATCCATTTACAAAAATACAATTCTTTCTATTTTTCAAAATTTCATTAAGTACTGGTAAAGATGAAGAAATTATGGGTTTTGAGGAAGCTAAGTAATCAAATAATTTCATTGGTGAGGTAAATTTACTTATTTCTCCAACACCTCCACTAACTTGAACTTTTTTTTCATATGGAAGGATTAGTAAATCCATTTTTTTTATATAATTTTTAATCTCTCTATTTGGTATATAGCTTTTTAAAAATAAATTTTTTCTATAAAATTTTTTTTTATAATTGTTAATGTCACTTTTGGTGCCACCAATGACATGATATTCATTTTGATTATCAATTCTAGATAAATTACATATGAAATCAAACCCCCTAGATTTATTAATATAACCAAAATACCCAATTTTAAATTTTTTATTATTTTGAGGTCTTGGTATAAATGGACAAATATTAGAAGAACTAGGCAAAATAGAATATTTTCTTTCTTTTATTTTATACTTTTTGTAAAAAAAATTTTTTAGTGAATTAGTAATAAAGATTAAATTTACCAAGTTTTTTGAATTGAAAATAGAAAAATTATTATAAATAAAATTAATTAACCTTCCCTCAATTTCTAAACTCGAATGCACTTCAAAAATTACTTTTTTTCGTAACAAAATTAAAAGAAAAAGTGTAAAATAATTTCTAGTGATAAAAAAATCAGGTTTCAATTTGAAACTATAAATTATGGATACAATTGAAAAAAGATAATATTTTAAACCTCTAGGAAATGAATTAAAATATTTAATTTTTAAAGTTTTAAAATTTTTATCTAATCCATAATGGCTAAATATAGTTTTTTTTAATCCAGTGTTGGGTGTTATCAAAGTAATCTGACCAATATATTTTGCGATATTGTGACATACATTCACAACTTGAAGACTATTTGCATTATATGAGGGTAAAGAAGAGTTAAATAGATAAACAATGTTCATTTTTTTTTATCGTTAACATAAAAATCTAAGTACCATTTAATAGTTCTATTAATTCCAATTTTCCAATCAGTAAAATTTTTGTACTTTGTTATTCTTAAGATTTTTTTATTATCTCCGTGAGTTTTTAAAATATCTGCTTTTTGCAAAGATTTTTTTTTAATAACTGGTCTTATTTTTTTTTTTTGTAAAAAAGCTATTATTTTTTTTAAATTTATGGGTTGATTTGAACATACATTTAAGACATCATTATCTTTCAACTTCTTATGATTTAATAACAAAATTTCCATTATTTTAACTACATCTTTAATATAAGTAAAATCTCTATAATGATTACCATAATTATATAATTCAAATTTTTTTTTGTTAAAAAAAGCATTTATAAATTTTAACATCATCATATCTGGCCTACCCCATTCGCCATAGACTGTAAAAAATCTCAATCCTGTAAGTTTTAATTTATAATAATTGTTATAAATAAAACCTATCTCTTCGTTTATTTTTTTAGTTAAAGCATACATATTTTTTGGTGATATTTTTTCTTTTTCATTTAAAGGGTAATTCTTGTTCTCTCCATAAACTGAGCTGGATGAGGCATAAAATAATCTTTTAACCTTATATTTTTTTGAACTTTCAATTATATTAAAAAAACCATTTATATTAGCATCTATATATTTTCTCGGGTGATCAATTGAATATCTTACACCCGCTTGAGCTGCAAAATGGAATACAAAATCAAATCTTTTTTTTTTAAAAATTTGATCTATTTTTTTATCAACACACAAATCAATTTTTTCAAATTTAAAATTTTTATGTTTTTTAAGTAATTTTAACCTCTTCTTTTTAATTTCAGGGTCGTAATAATTATTTAAATTATCAATACCTATTATTTTGTATTTTTTATTTATTAATAAATGTTTAGAGAAATTATAACCAATAAAACCTGCGGCACCTGTAACTAATATTTTCATTTTTTTTTCAAAATTAATAAAATTGTTTGTGAATGTTTTTCTTCTGTTAATAATTGTGATTTTTTATACTTATAATAAAATTTATGCAATAAATTTGAATTTATTAAAAAAAAGCGGTTAAAAAAAATTTTTCTTAAAAATGATGAAAAATAATTTTCTTTTTTAAACAGAAATTTTTTTTCAATAATTTGAAATTTGTCTTCAGAAAAATTTCCTGCTAATGAATTGAAATTATAATGTCTATAGTGTTTTTTATGCGTAGGTATATTTTCGTGTGGTGCTGTTACTATTAGTAATCCATTTTTTTTCAGAATTGAATAAATAGCATCAATATTTAATTTTATGTCATCATCTGGAATATGTTCTATTACTTCTGAAAAAGTTATTAAATCAAAAAAATTTTTATAACTATTTAAATCTTGAAGTTTATTAATTAATTTTATCTCAGGATTAAATGCATTGAATAACATATTAGCTCTTTTTGAAATTTCATAACCAAAATATTTATTTTCTTTGTGTGACTTTAATTCAAATAGCAATCTTCCATCACCACAACCAAAATCAAGAATATTCGATGAAATTAAATTGAATATTTTTGATTTTATAAAATCTATCATTAAAATATAATTATAAAGCCAATGATAAACCCTAAATGGTTTTATAATATTATTCTCTATTTTGATAGGTAAGTAATGATAGGGGAAATAATATAAATTATCTTGAGCTAAAAATTTTTTTGATTTTTCAATTTTGCTCATAATTTTTTTTAGCTGCTTCAAATATTTTCAGTGCTCTTTTTTCCCAAGTATAATTTCTAGATGTTAAAAATGCATTTTTTTGAATTTTTTTTAAAGGATATTTATTTTTTATAACTTTTTGAAAAACATCCATCCAATTTGTTATATTATATTTTGTTACGATTAGAGAGTTTTTTTTGTGTTTCAGTACTTCACAAATTCCATCAAGTTTTGATGATATTATGATCTTGCCTGATGCTAAATAGTCAAACATTTTTAATGGAGAACAATAATCTGCTGTATTAAGATTATTTGATCTTACAGAAACATTATTAGCGTAAGGCATCAATAATAAATCTGATTTTGATAATATTAATGGAATTTTTCTGTATGGTTTATAATTAAATACTTTTATGTTTTTTAAATTTGTCTGAAAGATATTTTTTGAGTCTCCATATAAGTTGAAATTGATTTTTTCAAATTTTTTTGCCAATTCAAGGATAATTTCCAATCCTCTTCCTTTATAAAAGCTACCAATATAAGTTGCGTTCTTGACGCTGTTTTTTATTTTTGATTTTTTGAAATTTTGAATATCTACTCCATCATGAAGAATCAAAACCTCATTTTTATTGAAATTAAAAACCCTATTTAAAGCCTTAGAAATTAATATTTTCTTAATGATATAATTTGATTTAATAAAATTTAAATTGATCATAATAAATTTTGTTAAAGATTTCAATTCTGAGTGAATTTCTAAAAAATGATGAATTTTGAATAATGTTAATATAAAACTAGTTATTATACTTCTTGAAAGTATTAGATCTGCTTTATTATTTTTTAGAAAAATTGAAGTTTTTATTCCAAACAATACTCTTGTAAAAAAATTTTCGGAATTAAATTTTGCAAAAGATAATACTTTAAAACTTTTTTTTCCTTTCAAAGCAAAATCTTTTTTTAATTTTTTAAAAATAAAATTTAAATTTTTTTTAGAAGTAACAAGAGTCACATCGTGTTCTAATTTTGTAAAAGCGTCGCACATTTTAATGACATGATGACTATAAGCACTTTTATTAGTTAGTGATGTTTCTGCTATATAAATAACTTTCATTTTTGACTCATTTAATTAAAACACCTTTTGGTTTAAATAATGTTCTAAATTCTTTAAATTTAAGAAAAAAGTTCAATTTATATAAAACAAATAGTATAATACATTTGATTAAATTAAAAACAGTAAAATTATCTTTAATTAATGCATATTGGAATATTAAGTTCATCATTTCTTTTCCCCGGTAATCGAGCGTGGCAAAAATTAAACGCAAAGAAAACATTTTGTGAAATAGGTGATTACAAGATTTTACGTGAAAGAAAAAAATTTAATTTTATAATTTTGATTTTGTTTATAAATGACTTTAATGGAAAAAATGATGTAAACTTTAATAATTTCACTCCTTTAATTAAATTACTTGAACAAAGAGCAAAAGAAAAACATTTAGGCACTCTAGTTATGGTGTCATCATATAAAAAAGATAATTTAATTAAAGTAAATAATAATATTTCAAAAGATGAAAAAATTAAGCAAAAACTTTTTAAAAAATTTTTAAAAATTAAAAAAAATAATTCAAATTTTTATTTTTCAGATTTAGATGTAATTTTTAGTTTTAAGGGCTATGAAAATGCGTTTGACTCAAGAAATAAATACCTAGCATCATCTAGTTTATCTCAATTAGGAATTGATGAACTTGCAAAATTTATTTCAAATTTTTTTATAAGATACTCAAAATCTAGATCAAAAGTATTAGTTTTAGATTGTGACAATACTTTATGGGGAGGCGTATTAGGAGAGGAAGGCATAAACAGAATAGAAATTGGAGAAACACAAAATGGTAAAATTTTCTTAGACTTTCAAAAGGAAATATTAAAATTATATAAACAAGGAATTTTATTAGCAATTTCAAGTAAAAATAATGAAAAAGATGTATTTGATGTTTTAAATAATCATCCCTCAATTATTTTAAAAAAAAAACATTTTATAAATTTTAAAATTAATTGGGAATCAAAATCAAAAAATATTTCTAAAATTTCTAAAGAGTTAGATCTTGGTTTAGACAGTTTTGTTTTTTGGGATGATAATCCAGTTGAAAGGAATTTAGTTAGAAAAATTTTACCTGAAGTTTTTACTGTTGAACCAAATAAAGATATAGTTTATTGGCCAGAGCAAATTTCATCTCTTATAGAATTTTCAAACCTATCAAATATTAAAGATGATAAAACAAAAAAATATCATGCTAGAGCAAAATTTATTAGTGATAAAGAATCTTCGAAAGATGAAATTAAATATTTAAGATCAATTAAGTTAAAAACGAAATTATCAAAAATAAATAGAAATAATAGTGCAAGAGCATCTGAAATGACTTTGAAAACCAATCAATACAACTTAAGGACAAAGAGATACCCATTGCCAAAAATAGAGGAAATGATGCACAGTAAAGATTACACATGTTTTTTAATTGGGTTAAGAGATATTTATGCAGATCATGGGAATGTAGGTTTAATAATTTTAAAAAGAATTAACAAAAATACTTTATTTATAGATACTTTTTTAATGAGTTGTAGAGTTATAGGAAGATATTTTGAAACACGCATGTTCAACTATATTAAAAACTTTGCGATAAAAAAAAAATATAGAAATATTATAGGAGAATTTATTAATACAGAAAAAAATATTGTTGCAAAAAAATTACTTGAAGAACATGGTTTTAAAAAAATTACAAAAAATAAAATAAATAAGATTCAATTATTTTCATGCAAAATAAAAGATATTAAGCAAAAAAATATTGAAATATATAATTAAAAGAAAAATTACAGATATTATTAAATATAAATTATGAACTAAACCTTTAATGATCAAATAAAATAAGAATTTTTATTTTTTTAAGATAGGTTTAAAAATGTTTTAATTGCCTGATGTTTTGTATTGGTATACTGAACGAAAGATCTATTGGAACTATTTTAGAAAATTAAATAATAAATTAATTAAATTCTAAATTGGTGTTATTATAATCTTATTTTTAAGACTCTTGATTTTTTTTTGTAAAATTGAATGTTTAGTTAAAATTATATAAATATCAAAATTTAAAAAATCTTTGTTCTTTGTTACTAATCCAATTTTTTTTGCTGAGGTAATTTCTATTAATGGGTCATATCCCTTAATATTTTTATCTTTTAAATTATTATATATTTTTAATGATAGTGAATTTCTTAAATCTGCAACATTTTTTTTATAACTTAAACCACATATTAAAACCTTTTTATTTTTACTTGGGTCAATAGAATTTAATTTTCTTTTTATTTTTTTACAAACTATATCTTCCATTGAATCATTTATGTATCTTCCTGCTAAAGTTATTTTTGTTTTAAAATTATTTTTTTTACTAATATAAGAAAAATAGTATGGGTCTACAGGTAAACAATGGCCACCTACCAATCCTGGTTTAAATTTAAGAAAGTTCCACTTGGTTGATGCAAGATTAATTACGTTGTTAAAATTTAAGTTAAGTTTTTCACAAAATAGATAAATTTCATTAATTAGACCAATATTTACGTCTCTCTGGATATTTTCAATCACTTTTGCTGTTTCTGCCTCCCTTATATTTTTTGTGAAAATGATTTTTTTTGAGATCAATGAGTAAACATTTAATAACTCTTTTTTACGAGATGAATAAGGATAAGCTAAAATTTTATCTATTTTCTTTAAATCATGCTTTTTATCTCCAGGGTTAACTCTTTCAGGACTATAACCGACAAAAAAGTCTAATCCCTCTTTAAGTGCATTTTTTTTTTCTAATAAAGGTACACAGTAATCCCTAGTTAATCCTGGATAAACTGTTGACTCAAATATAATGATATCTTTTTCTTTAATTATTTTAGAGAGATTATTACATACATTTTTTAAATGTTTTAAATCAGGTGTCTTATTTTTGAGTATTGGAGTAGGTACAGTAATTATATATAAATTAAAATTTTTGATAATATTTAAAGAATTAGTATATTTAACCGACTTATTTATAAGAGTTTTTTTTTTAAATTCGTGAAAAAAATCTTTACCATTTGTTAAATCTTTTATTCTGTTGAGATTATTATCATATCCAACACAATTATATTTTTTAGATAAATTAATTAGAATTGGTAACCCTACGTATCCAAGCCCAATTACACATGGTTTAATCATTAATTATTTAATTTAAATTAATTATTTTATATATTTCCATTTTAGAGGTGTTGCAAATTTAATTTTGCATTTCGCTCTCTTTCCAATTATTTTTTTTATATTTTTTGGCTCCAATCCTAAAGAAGGTCTTATAATCACAAGATTCTTTTTTGTAAATTTTTCATTTTTTAAAATATCTTTTGAAGTATAAATAGATCTTCTAAACTTAAGATAATTTTTTTCATCCTTTGTTGGGCCATAAATAATTTTACCTTTTGTTTCATATGCATCTATCAAATAATTTTTAAAATCAAAAATATTTTTTACCTCAAGTGAAAACTTTGCATCGATACCTATTGATTTATTCAAACAAATATGTTTTTCAATAAAACTTGCTCCATAATGTATTGATCCAATAGCTGCAGTATACCCCAATGAATGGTCAGAGTATCCAATTTCACATTTAAATTTTTTTCTCATATCTGAAATTAACGATAAATTCAAACTATCTAATTTTGCTGGATACGAGCTTGTACACTTCAATAGTGCAAATTTTTTACAATTTTTTTTTTTTAAAAACCTTACTAATTCTTGTATCTCTTTATAATTATTTAATCCTGTGGAAATTAGTATTGGTTTTTTTGTTTTAATAACTTTTTCAATTAATGGAAAATGGGTACTTTCAAAAGAGGCTATTTTATAAGCTGGAACTTTGAGTTTTTCTAAAAACTCTATGTCATCTTCATCAAAAATTGATGTAAAACATTTAATGTTATATTTTTTAGCTTCCTCAAATAATTTATAATGCCACTCTCTTGGTGTTTGTCCTTCACTATAAAGATCAAAAAGCTTTCTTTTTTTCCAAATACTTTTTTTGTCTTTAATTATGAATTCTGGATTATCAGAATCTAAAGTTAGTTTTTTGGGGTTATAAGTTTGCAACTTTATTAAGTCAGAGCCATTTTTGGCAGCTTCTCTAATTAATTTCATTGCATTAGATAGTTTACCTCCATGATTGCCTGAAATTTCAGAGATTAATATTGGTTTTTTTTTAATACTAATTTCAATATTTCCAATTTTCATTTATTGTAAAAAATAATATTAATAATATAGGACTCTAGATATTTTTTTTTCTTCATAATATAAAGCAATAAATACTTTAAAAATATTGAATATTCAACACAATCAGTTATATCGGTATCATAGAGTATGGTGATTTAAGATTAAAGGCATAAATTTCTAAATTTTTTATAATTGAACACACCTACAATAAATCTTAATCTTAATATTATTTTTAAAATTTATAAAAATTAGTTTAAAAAAAATGAGTAAAATAAAAAATACGAAATTAGAAAAAATTCTTCAAGAAAAGAAAATAATATTTACAAATTATCAAGAAATACCAAGTTTTATTTTAAAAAATTTAAAAAATAGTATTAATTTTTATGAATATAAACAAAAACAAATTAAATTAGATACTCCTAGATATAAATTTCTAATTAAGAATATAAAAATACCTAAAAATGTTTTAGAAATTGGTTCAAATATAGGTTTTTTTATATTAAATTTATCTTATTATTATAAATGCAAAACTATTGGTTTTGAGCCAATAAAAAAATATTCAAATTTAACAAATGAATTTGCAAAACTTAATAAAATTCAAAAAATAATTAAATCAAATCCAAAACCAATTAATATAAAAAATATAAAAAATTTACCTAAATCAGATTTGATCATAGAATTAAACGTGCTACATCATGCGGGTAATTATTTTGATAATGAAGCAGTGAAAAAGTTAGGTGGATGGAGAAATTATGCAAAAAAAAGATTACAGCTTCTAAGAAATAAAACATCAAAATTATTTTTTCAAACAGGAAACTCAGGAAAAGAGACACTATTTCCCTCAGAAAAATCTGTTGAATTTATATCAGAATTATTAGAAGAGTCTGGCTGGAAAATCAAAGCTTTTGGAACAATAAACAATTTAGATAAACTTAAATACAATAAAGGTAATTTAAAAGACAAATCAAGTTACAGTAACTATGAATGTAAAAGAAATAAAAAATTAGTTCTCTATAAGAAAAATAATAAATTTGTGAAATCCATGATAACTGGTATGGCTGCAAGACCTTTATGGATTTGTGAGAAAAGTTAATGAAAAAAAAAGCTATAATTTATTTAGGTGGTGGATCATCTCAAAAACATATTATAAAATCACTCAAAAAAAAGGGAATTAAAGTTATACTAATTGATAGGAACTTTGATTGTGAATCAAAAGACTATGCTGATTTTTTTTTAAATTATGACTTAAGAGACTATAAAAAAATTATACAAAATTTAATTTTACTAAAAAATAAATTTGAATTTATTTTAACATATGGTGTGGCTGATTATGCAATGGCAACAGTAGCTAAAATAAATGAAAAATTTACATTGAGAGGATTAGGTTTTAACTTTGTAAAATTATTTATAAATAAAGAAAATAGTAAGAAAATTTTTAGAAAATTAAAAATATCAACTCCAAAAACTTTTTTTTATGGAAAAAAAATAACCAATAAAACAATACATGCAATATTAAATAAAAGAAAAAATGAAAAAATTGTCATAAAATCAGTTGATCAAAATAATAGTAAAGGAGTTTCTGTCATTCAAAACTTCTCTGAAAAAGAAATAAAAAAAGCTTCAAAAAATGCCTTAAAATATTCAAAATTTTTGATAATTGAAGAGTATATTGAAGGTAAAACCTATTCTGTTGATTGTTTGTTAAATAAAAAAAACTCAAAAATTATCTCAACATCCTTAAATTTGTATGAACAGGGTGCAAATTATAAAAATAATTTAATTGTTCAACCCTCAGATTTAAATAAGAAGGAGCTACAAAAATTAAATACGGTTTTAAAAAATCTATTTAAAGAACTTAAAAATTATATAGGTCCTTTAACTATAGATTTTATAGTTTCTAATAATAAATTTTACTTTATTGAAATGAGTCCTCATTTTCACAATCCTAGTGGTGAGATATTAAGAGGAAACAAAAATCCAATCTTATCTTTCATAAATTTTTTTTTAATAAAAAAAATAAAAAATAAAATTATAAATTTAAAAAAAATTATTACTTGTATAATGCCATTAAGAATTAATTCTGAAAATATAAAATTATCAAATCAAATATTAAAAAATCAAGGCTTGATCGACTCTAAAGTTTTTTCAAAAAACGCTAAAAGGAAAACAATTTCCACTAATACACCGATAATAATTTATTTTAAATATCGTATAAAATCATATAAGAAAATACTGCATTATTTAAATACAAATATAAAAATTGTTAATTGATAATTAAGTTGTCATTAAAATAGTTTTGATTAAATAATAAAGATTAAATTAAATAAAATTAATAAATTCAAATTTATGAATAAAAATAAAGATATAAAAAAAATTTTAAAAGAAACTTTTTCAAAATCAAAAATACCAAACGATATAAGCAAGCTTAAAATGGGAGATATAAAAGAATGGGACTCTTTGGGTAATTTTAATTTACTATTAACAATAGAAAGAGAATTCAAAATAAGATTCTCTATGAAAGAAATTTCCGAAATAAAATCAATTAAAAGTTTGGAGCAAAATCTTAAAAAAAGATGAGAGATAGTTTGAATTTAAAAAAAAAATTATCTTCCTTAAATATATCTAATTCAGATTTTGTTATGCTACATGTAGATAGTGCTGTATGTGCACAATATAAAATTGGAAGCAATAAAGAAAAAGTTAATTTTTTTTGCAATGAACTATTAGAATTTTTTAACACTAATGGAACAATTGTAGTACCAACTTTTACATATAGTTTTACTAAAAAAAAAATTTTCAATCCAGAAACTAGCAAAAGTAAAGTAGGATATTTTTCAGAAATATTTAGAAAAAAAGATGGTGTATTAAGAACTACTCATCCAATTTTTAGTGTTGCAGTTAAAGGAAAATTTGAAAAAAAAATTTTAAGTTGTTCAATTAAAGATTGCTTTGGAGATGGGACTTTTTTTGATTTTTTTTATAAAAATAATGGAAAAATAATTTGTATAGGTTGTGATTTAGATAGAATAACTTTTGTTCATTATTTGGAGCAAAAAATGATGGTACCATACAGATATTTCAAAAAATTTATTGGTGTTATAATTAATAAAAGAAAAAAAACAAAAATAAAAACTAGATATTTTGTAAGAAATTTAGAATCTAATTTAATTACTGATTTAAGCATTTTTGAAAAAAGAAAATATCATAAATTAGTTAAAAAAGAAAAACTAGGAAGATTTTATTTAAAAAGTATTAGTGCAAAGAATTTATTTAGATTAGGTAAAAATTTAATAAGTAAAGAAACATTAGCATTGGTAAAAAAAAATGATAAAATTTAATATTTCAGAAAAAGATGGTTTAAAATACTCAAAAATTTCGGGTGATACAAATAAAATCCATATTGATAATCTAACAGGTTATAATTCAATCTTTGGAGAAAAAATATGTCATGGAACTTTAGTTTTAATTAAAATATTAGAAAAAATTGATTTATTAAAAATAATAAATGATAAAAATTTATTTTATATTAATTTTAATTTTGCAAAGTATTTTAAGTATCAACATCCAATATCAGTTATTAAAAATAAAAATATTTTCAATATTTATCAAGAAGATCAAAAAAAATTAACAATTAATTTTTCTTTAAAAAAAAAAATAGATTTTTCAAATTTTAAAAAAAAACATAGTATTGTTACTTTTTACCCCAAAAAAAATAAAAAAATTAGTGATATTTTTATTATCCTTAATAATTTATCCAAATATGTAGGAACTGTATATCCTGGTCGATTTTCAATAATAAGTGAAATTAATATATATTTTAATAAGCACTCTTATTTGTTTGATAATAAACTAAAAATAATCTCAAAAAAAATAGACCCAAGATTACCAATTATAGAGAATCAATTAACTTTCAAAAATTATTTGGTACAATTCAAATCCTTGGAAAGACCAATTGTTAAAAATAATAAAAAAATCGATAATAAATTATTAAGAAATAAAATAAATAAAATTAAATATAATGCTTTAATTATTGGTGGTAGCCAGGGTATTGGAAAAGATGTACTAAATATTCTTTCCGATAATCATAATATTAAAAAATTTGTTACTTATAATAAAAATAAAATTAGTAAAAAATCTAATACTATTTATCCTATTAAATTTAATGTTTTCGATAAAATTAATACATTAGATAAAATAATTGAAGCTAACAGTCCTTTAAAAATTTACTATTTCGCCAGTCCTAAAATATATTTTGATAATACTTTACCATTATCAATAAAGAAAAATTATAAGTTTATTTTTCTAAATTTTCCTTCATTGTTATTAGAGCGCTATAAAAATAAAAATATAACTTTATTTTATCCTTCAACATCTAACATTTTAGAAAATAGAAATTCTTACTATTCAAAAATTAAAAAAAATGCTGAACATAAAATAAAAAAAATTTGCTTAAAATATAGAATACCATTTGAAATAGTTAGATTTCCAGCTCTTAATTCCAGACAATCAGTTTCTTTAACAAACCCAAGTCCTACAAGTCTAAATGAATATTTAAAAAAATACCCAAAAATAATCAATAAAATATTTTAGTGTATTTTATATCTAAATTTAAGGATTTTTAATTGAGTTTTAACTAACTTAAATTTTAACTTATCAAAAATTTTTACTGAGGGATTATTGTCCTTCTTAACTAATGCAAAAACTTTAAAATGTTTTTTTCTTTTTTTTAGAAATGCTAAAAATATTTTTAGTGATTTATATGCATTACCTTTTTTTCTATATCTAGGAGCTATTAAATAACTTATAAAATAATTTGAATTTTTTTTTTCTAATCTAATAACTCCAATAGGAATATTTTCATAGACAATTATTTTTAAAATATCAGTTTTTGATTTTATTTTTTTATTAAACCACTTTTCATGAATTGTATTAGTTATTTTTTTTTTTGATAATGAGTTCTTAATTACTAATTTCAAATTTGCCCACTTAAATAACAAATTTTTATCTTTTTCCTCTAAATTTCTAAGTTTTAATTTAATCACTAATTAAATATATAGATATTCTTTTAAATTTTTCTCAATTATTTCAATTTCGTTGTTTGATAAGTTTTCTTTAAATCTACAAACGTTTTTTGCAGATTTAAAAAAATCAAAATCTATATTTTCAGTATTAATTTCTGTCAAAATGTGTTCAGAAATCAAGCTCAATGTGTCATTTTTCTTATATACAAAATCTTCAAAATTAATTTTCAGCATGTTGGATTTTTTAAGTTCATTTGTATTGATATTGGATAAGATTTTTTTGTACCAATTACAAAAAATTTCTACATCATTACCTGGATAAGAAAAGGCTGACTTTCCTTTAAATTCTGAAAAAATATCCCTAGGATCTCTAAATATTAATATACATTTTGGATTTATATAATATTTAGTAGATTTATAAGGGTTCCAAATTGAACCTCCCTGATCTAAAAGAATATCTTTTTTATTATGATTATTTATATTTATAAATTTTTCAAAAAATTTTATCGTTTTTTTTTGAAAATTTTCATCATCACAAAATAAAATCATTTCTTTTGATAATTTTTTTTTAAATTTTAATGCAATTTTTGTGAGTAAATTTGAAAATAAAGTATCATTATATTTTAAATAGAACGACTGACCTTTATATCTTAATTCAATTAATGACTCCAAGTATCTAATCAGTAAATCATTTACATTAACATTTTTAAATGACATATTTTTACCCTGTTTAAGCCCATAATCTTTTTTTGTATAAAAATTTATATTTTTCCTGAATTGTTCATATATTATTTTCATTTTATTAGGTGTGTAATTTTTATTAATACATTCTTCTATATCCATCACACCCCCTGGATCATATGTAATTGAGAATTCTATATTTGGAAAAGGATCATGAAAATTATTTGTTTGTCTCAGAAACTCATAAATTGCAGATGATCCACTATATCCTGTTCCTATTGTTACTATTGTATTCATTTTAAATTATTTATATCTATTCAAAATATTTTTTTTAAGACACTTAAATACATTTTTTAATTTACGGCTTTCTTTATTTAAAGATAATTTAACGTTTTTATTAGCATTTTTAAAAACAACATTATTTTCTATTTTTGTAAGTCCACTTATAATTAAATCTTTTTTTAATATCATCATTCTATATAGCGTTTCATCAAGAGAACTACATGTTGATATATCAACATTTCTTTGTTCAATTATTTTACCACCATCTATATCGCTTGATAATTGCTGCAGTGTAATTCCACCTTTATTTTCATTATTTAAAAATTCATAAAAAGCAGGAGGACGACCTTTATATCTATTTATGTCCGCTGTATGAAAACTTAATATACCATGGTTGGTAATGTTTAAAAAATTTTTATCAATAATTTTATTATATCCAAAAAATACTAAAATATCACAATTATCCTTAATTTTCTTAAGCATAAATTCATCAAATCCATATTTTGATTTAGAAATTTTAATTGAGTCAAAACTATAAAAATTTTTTCTCCTAAGGGAATCAAATTTATCAAATATATCAATTTTTTTTTCTAGTTCTTTTAATTTAGTTAAATATGATTTTTTGTTATTTATTAATTGTGCAAATTTTCTCTCTAAATAAATTAAATAAAAGAAATTATTTAAAAAAATATTTTTAATAAAATTAAAATACTTATTAGGTTTATTTATATCTTTTTTTTCTGAAAAAATATAAGTTATTTCGTGTTTGCTATTTATTAAATTCGATAACTCTTCAATTTCATAGTTTTTTATAAATTTATTAACTATAAAGATTCCCACTCTCATTTATTAAAAATTAATTTTTAAATCTTCTTTTGTATCAAATTCAAGCCAGTTTCTTTTTATAAATATCGCTTTTAACTTGAATTTTTGTTTTATCAAAATTCTAAAAAAATCTGTTAAGTAAAGATTATTTATCTCATTTAATTTTTTTTTATTTTCCCTAATTTTTTTCCAAATATTTAAAAGGTCTTTCGTTTTATTTTTAGAAATCTTTGTAAGTCCTATATATTGTCCTTGTATTTTTTTTAATGATTTTACTTTTTGACCTATATCAAGGATATTATTTTTGTTATCTAAAATTAAACTTTCAGCATCAAGAATAGGATCTGTCATTCTTTTTTTCCAATAACTCAGCCAATTCTTATCTATTATAGTAGAAAAATCATGTTTACTTTTAATTATTTTTTTTAAAACAATATCTTTATAAATTATATCACCGTAAGAAATTAAAATATCATCTCTGCCATCAAATAGCTCTTCTAATTTAAATAAGCTATAGAGCATATTTGTTTTTTTATACTCATTATTCTTAACTATAATTAAATTTTTCTTTTTAATCTTATTACTTTTATATCCACTAACTAAAAAAATTTTTTTTAATTTATTTTTTTTTAAAATTTCTAATTGATGAGTAAGAATACTTTTATTTTTATATTTAACTAAACATTTTGGCTTATCTTTTGTAAGTGGATATAATCTACTTCCTTTTCCTGCTGCCAAGATAATTACGATCATTTATTAAATATTTTTTTTATCAAGTTGATATCGAATTTTTTAAATCTCATGTTTCTTTCTGGGTGCCACATAATCCCAAACAATTTATGATTATTATGACAAAAAAATTTAACTATTTTATCCGAAGATTGAGCTAAAATTTTTAAGTTTTTTGCTAATATTTTTTTACTAAAACCATAATCATGATATGATCTTATTATAAATTTGTTTTTAATTGCTGGCCCAGTAATAATATGATTTTTTCTAACATGATTTTTAATTTTTTTAAGTTTTCCCCCAAAATGTAAATTTATCATTTGAGCTCCACGACAAATACCTAGCAAAGGTATCTTTTTTTTAAGACAATAATTAATCAAAAATTTTTCATTTTTAGTCCTTTTATCTTTTTTGCGTGGATCGTCTCCGCCAGATAGAATAACTCCAGAAAATTTTATATTTTTAATAAATTTTGCTCGATTACCTAAATCATTTGGCATCAATATTGGTAAAAAATTTAATCTTTCTATGAAATTTGGTAACCTGATGTCTATGTTGTCTCTTAGTTCTTTGTGTAAGCCAAATCTAGTTAATCTTTGTGTAATCAGAATTTTTTTCATATTGTTTCCAAAATTTTATTTTTTGGATCTATAATCACCTTAGATGAATTTTTTAAATCGACAAATATTTTTTCACCAACACCAATAGCTGCAGTTAGATTTAATTCAGCACATCTAATAGCCATATGTGAATTTACTCCACCATATTTGGTTATTAATCCTTCTATATTATAATTAAAAATCCAATCATAGCCTGGATCAGCACTATCAATTATCACAATTTTATTATCAAGAACTTTATTTTTTGTATAACTTTTAATAAATACAATATTTGCGTTTATAGGCTTAGTACCTACATAATTAGGTTCGTCTAAAAATAAATTGAATAACCTAAAATCGTTAATAGATGATATTAAATTTGGCATATCACATCTGTTATTTATCTCTTGTTTGTTTAAATTAAATTTAATGATTTTTTTTATATCATTACGGTTAATTTTTTTTGAGAGAAAATCTTGTATATTATTTATAGAAAGAGCTGATATTTCATTATTAGTTAATTTTATTTTTTTTAATTCTTTAGAAATTAACTCCAATATATCCGACAAATATTTTGTAAATAGAAATTTTGAATATTCTCTGTTTTCAATAGCACCATAAAAAAAATTTATTACTTCTTCTTTTGTATTATTAAATCCAATTTTTTTTAAGTGAATTAAAAAATTTTTATCAAAAATTTTCTCTCTATTTATTAATTTATTTTTTATTATTTTTTTATGGGATTTTATTTGTATCAAAGAATCAAAGTTTTGATCATATCTTTCAGAATTTATATCATATGTTCCTGGTCTTAAATGGCCATATTTTAATAATAGATCTTTTTTAGTTATTTTTTTTCTATGAAACAAAATTATATCTCTTTGAAATATTTTTGAGATTGTATTAATAGAATTAAAAAAATCATTATATTTTTTTTTGCTAATTTTCTTATTTTGTAAGGCACTTTTGAAAATTATTACTGATAAAAAAGCACATCTAGCCATATGAGAAAATATTAATGTCAAATTTTTTGTACAAATTTCGAGCAAGTTATTTATATTTTTTAAATTTGATCTTTGTTTTTCAATTTTGATTGTTTTAAAAAAGTTTAATTTTTTCAAGTTTTTAGAAAAAATTGTTATTGCATTATTATTTATTTTTTTTAAATTTTTTTGTATTTGCAAGACTTCTTTATTTGTAAAATTATTTTTTAAATAATATTGACGCCATTTAAAATAATTAAAATCTAGGCAATTTGGGATAATTTCAAATTCTATTTTATCATGTTTATTAGGATTTTTTTCTAACAAACTTAAACTACTATTTAGTATTTTTTTAGAAATTTTATTTGGTAATTTTTTTGGTATGAATGACTCTAGGCTTTTATTTATTGAAACATAAGGAGTGCCTGCAAAAATTTTTAACAATTTTGGTTTATTAATTTTTCTATATCCAAACTCCTCTCTTTGTTTGGCCCAAATTTTGTTTGTTATTAGCTTCTCATATAAAGATACAGATAACTTATTTGGCTTAAACCCAATTATTTCTGCTGGGTTCCAATCTGGCATTACACCAAACATTAAATTATTATTACCCTTTAATTTTGAATTTACTTTAAATTTTTTATAACTTTTTTCAGCTAAAATATAATTTTGGTTAATTTGTTTCTTAATTTTTTTTTCAATAAATTTTAGGATAAGCGGTCTTATTTGAAAAATTAAAACTTCATTTTTCTTATTAATTGCAAATTCTATATCTAACGATTCATTAATTAACAAATATTCAATTTCTTTAATAGATTTAATTAATCTTATAAAAGCTGGATTTTTGATAGTCTTAAAGTTAACATCTCTTCTAAAAAAAATTGTCTTAATATTATTTGTATCTCCTTTTGTAATTATTTCAGTATCTTTTGTTTTTTGATAGTTAATTATATACCAAGGTGAGCCTGTTTCTTTTGATTTTGTTGTAACAACACCAACATAATTTGAGTTCTTAATATGTTCCTGTACAAAAATTTCATTTTCTAAATTTTTATTATTAAACGATTTTATTACTTTTAATATCGCTTTTTTTAATTGTTTTTTTCCTTTAATATTTAATACGCTTTCATATTTTCCAGCATTTGAAAATTTTAATCCATCTTCATCTTTAGAACTTGATCTGACAATAAGAGATTTGTTTTTAAATTTTTTTATAATATCAGTAATTATAAGATCTTTATTTTTTTTCCATAACCTAACATTAAATTTTACCTGATCTAAAATTTTACTTTCTTTTAGTATATCTTTAAGTCTTATTAATGTTTCTGATTTAGATCCCAAAATAAAGTTAGAAATATCTTTATAATCATTTATTTCAGCCCAATCACCATAACTATCTATAACATCAAATTTTAGACCTGAATCATAAAAAAATTTTAAAAGATCATTTAACTTCAACTTGTTTATTTGTTTATTTTTTGACTCAAGATATAAATTAAGTAAAGGAATATTTTTTTTTTTAATCTTAATAAGCCCCATTAATTCAGAGGTTTTTTTTTCACTTGATATATTACTAGAAAATTTAAACCTATTTTTTTTTTCGAAAGTAATTTTTTCAACCCTTTTGATATCTTCTAAATTTCTGTTTTTAAATCTTTTCGTAAAAAAACTATCACAAGAAATTGCAACGTCAGCATTAGAATTGGCTATCTTTTCAAAAAACTTTTTTCTTACTAAAATATCAGAATACATAATAATCAAATCATAATTTTCATTAATTTTTGATTTTGATAATGAATAAATTGGACCACTATTTTTCCAGAATTTATTAAATAATATGTTTATTTTTGGAAACTCTTTTTGAATTTTTTTATGATTATATCCTGAAATAAATTTTATAGATGATATATAATTTCTAGTAATATCAAGTATAAAATTTAAAGTTTTTTGATTTTTTAATATTTTTTTAATTGCTGAAGGATTTTTACCAAAATGAGGTTTGCCTGCACCCAATATTATTAATTGTGGTTTATTTATCATTATTTAATCGAAAGAATTAATATTAAATTTATTTTTTTTTTGTAAGTCTATTAAATCCCATTTGTTTAATTGGACCTAATAATTTTTTTTCTAATATACCTTTTTCATTAAACTTTTTTATTTTATAAAAAACATCTGAAACTGCTTTATCATATTTTTTTAAAGCTGTGTCTGTATGCATATAATTTGCATAACATTGTGAATTTGCAATTATGCTATGTCTAATTAACATTTCTTGGATAAAATATGTAATTATCACAGGCCAGTTTTTTTCTTTAATTTTAAAACTTGCAAGAGCATCTACACCATTGATTTCTATATTTAGATCGTTTTTTTTTGCATTTTTTATCCATATGTTTTTTATTTTTTTACCATTTTCAATTAATTTTTTATGAACTTTATTTTTTTTAAATTTTTTTATAAATTCTAATGCACAAGCTGGACCTAATCTTTCAGTCCAAAATGCACTACTAATAAAGGTATTTAATGAACTGTTCATGATTTTTTTTTTTCCAATAATAACACCCATTGGAATCCCATTTGCTATTGTTTTTCCATATATTACTAAATCTGGATTAATTCCTAATAATTTATGAATACCCCCAATTGTCATTCTCCATCCTGATGTAATTTCATCAAATATTAAAACTGTATTATTTTTTGAAGCTATTATTCTTAATTTTTTTAAAAAATTTTTATCTGGAAAAGTTTCTCTGGCTGGTTCCAATACTATTGCTGCACAATTTTTAGCATTCTTTTCAACAATATTTTTTAAATCTTCAATACTGTTAAAACGAAATGGTATAATCGTATCTTTTAAATATTTTGGAACCCCTTTTGGGGTTATGCCTGGAAGTAAATGATATGAAAGTTTACTTTTTGATTTTAAGTTTGCTGCCAAGTACCAGTCATGCCAACCATGATATCCACAAAATAAAATCTTCTCTTTCCCAGTGAAAGTTCTAGCAATTCTAATTGCTACAGCCATACTTTCTCCACCAGTTCTTGTATATTTTACACCACCAGCCCATGGATGTAATTTAATCATCTCCTTTGCTAAATAAACATCTTCAGGTGGGTTCAATGTTGTCATATTTCCGTTTGTTAAAACTTTTTTTGCAACATTTACAATGTCTTTGTCAGCATAACCTAACACTGATGTACCTACCCCCACCATACTAAAATCTAAATATTTCTTGCCCTTAAGATCCCAAAGACTCACACCTTTTGCTTTAGAATAGTAAATTGGCCAATTATTACCAGGTAATGAAAGTTCAGGTCTTTTGCCAAATAATTGAGAAATTCCTGGAATATTTTTTTTAGCAGATTTGTATAAAGCGTTTCTATTCATAATATTAGTTATTTATTAATGTAATTACTTATAATTTTAGTATCTTTTAATTTAATTGATTTTAATTTTTTTAGATAAAGTCCATACCAATTAACTTTAATTAATTTATTATTTTTTTTTGTTAAATTTTTATTTTTTTTTATAACGTTAATTATGTCAATGTATGAAAAAAATTTGTTTTTTTTATAAAGTTTATTGTAAATCTCAAATATCACTAAATAATCTTCTATATAATCTAACGTAAGTCTATATTTTTCATATAATTTTTTGTCTTTCAAATTGGTAGAAAAATTAGATATATTAAATTTATTCGGTTGATCCCATATGTAAGGGGTTACATGTTCTTTTTGAAAAGATTCTTTAGCGTTCTTATATGATGTCTCTAAACTCTTAAATGTAAATATTTCAATATCAAATCCATCTGGTAAAGATGGGGGGTGAATGTTGCTTAAATAATCACAGTCTTTTTTTAAAAAAAATTCAATCATTTCATCAATTAATCTATAGTCCATTAATGGACAATCAGAGGTTATCCTAACTATTATTTCAGATTTATATTTTTTGGCACAATTATAATATCTTTCTAGAACATTTTTTTCACTTCCTCTAAATATATCATTTTCATTTCTTAAAAAATTATAAGTAAAATCATCATTTGAATTATTTGTTGTTGCTATTATAATTTTTTTTAAAAATTTAGACTTTTTAAGTCTTTCTAATAAATGTTCAATCAAAGTTTTTGTAGGTCCTGGTAAAAAAATTTTTGCAGGTAATCTTGAACTGGACAATCTACATTGAATAATACAATGAATATTTTTTTTCTTTAAGAACATTTCTATTTAATTAATTATTTATTTAAAAATTTTTTTTTTATATATTTTGACCAATTATTATTAAATGCATAAGATTTATCATCGATATAAAAATCAAAACTAGGTTTAGTCATAAATAATTTGTGATATTTTAACCCCCATTTATTTAATTGATTGGAAGTTTTTTTAAAGCCTTTTTTTTTTACTTTTGAAAAATCATCATTAAATCTGCCAGAATATCTAGCAGTAAGGATCTTAATTATGAATCCTTGGTCATATAATTGATTAATTAAATTTACTATTTTTTTCTTAGGTTTAGACTTTGTGTAATGATTTTTATATGTTGTACAAATCACATTATCTAAATCAAAACATAAAGTTTTTTTTTTCATAATATTTTTAATAGATTATTAAATTAATTTTATCCTACTCCAAAAAATATATTTATGTAATTTTTTTTTTAAAGTTTAAATTTTTTTTCTCAAAATAGTTTCTAATAATATTTTTTTCTCTTTCAAGATTTTTCAAAAAATTAGTTCCATTTTTAAATATTTTGTTAAAGAAAATTAATTCAATTATATCCAAATAGGCAAAACTTAGCTTATTAAAGTGTTCATGTTTATAATTTGTTTTACTAATAATCTTTAACGATTTTAAAACTAAGTAAACACACTTTAATAAATTAAGTATCATACTATTAATATATCTTAAATTTTTATAACCAAAAAAATAAATTAATTCATATTTGCTTGAAACATTAATTTTTCTGTTGGTGTTAAATTTTTTGTTCATATTTTTTATTTTTAAAAATTCTTTCATTTTCTTAATAAAAAAGATTTTATCGTTAATTCTTTCGTATGGAAAAAATATAGTCCTTTTTTTTACTAATATGTATGACTTAAACAATATATTATAATCATAAATTTTATAATTAGTTAAAAAATTTTTAGGTTCAATATTTTTGTTATGATTAGAATTAGTGCAATTTATAAATTCTTTGAAATTTTTTTTTAATCCTTTTCGAATTCTATGTTTCCATAGAGAAAACAAAAAATCTTCTTGCTTTCTATAAACTATTAAATAATTAGGTTTATTAAACAATTTTTCTAATATCTTAAATCTTATGCTTACATTTTTAAATTCATCAAAGTGCCAGCCTAACAAACTTTCTTGTGAAAGAATTATATTTTGAAAATTTTTTGTATACTTTTTAATTAATTGTTTTCCTTTATTAATTGATATCTGCTTCCTAACCACACGATCAATCAAATCAATAAATATTTTAACGTTACTATCTCTTGTAAAAACTTTAAAATTTTTGAGACCTAATCTATTTTTTTCAAAAATATATTCTTGTAAGTATGTACTAGCATTTTTATGCATTCCAATATGAAGAAAAAAGTTTTTTTTATTTTTCATTAAATTAATATTTTATTAAATAATTTTTTTTATCAAAAAAGCTTTATTTGCAATTTTAATTACAGAAAAATTACTATTAATATTTAAAATTTTCTTAAATTTGTGAATCTTATTTTCTATTTTTTTAGTGTCTATTTTTTCAAATTTTTCATCTATTTTTATATTTTTATTAGAATTAAATAATTGAAATATAAATTTTTTTAGACCAACATAAAAATTATAAACTCTTAAATTTAATATAATTAAGTTCCAATTATTTTTATTATATTTGTCTATCATTAAATTTTTCCATGTGTTTATTATATTTTTAGTGCATAACACATCCTTGGGAATGTATAGTTTTTGCTCTAAAATTTTTTTTCTATTTTTTGGTATAATTTCTTTATTATCTATTATTTCTTCTATATATTTCTTAACTTCTGCTTCAGTTTTTAATATTGTGCCTAAATGATTTGTTATAGACTCATTATCTGTTTCATCTTCTAATGGCGAATAACTTATTATTGGTAATTCGTACATCGATGCTTGAAAAGCAGTAGTGCAATTATTGTGTAATAATATTTTTGCTTTGCATAAGTTTGAATTAATATTTCCCTCATTACTAATATTAACATTACTTCTTTCTTTAATCATCTTTTTCCATGTAGAGACTTTTTCTCTTGGGTGAGGTCTTACATGAAATTCTATATTGGGAAGTTCTTTGGATAAAAAATTTATTAATTTTTCAAATGCCACTATCAATAGTTTGCTTTTTTCATAAATTTGTAACATTTCATTTTTAGATTCTTTACACCTATCAAAATATCCAGCTTTTTTTTCCCTTTTTAAGATTTCTTCCATGGTATATTGACCATTAACCAAACCAAAATTTGTAGAAATAAGAACGGTATCCTTAGTTTCCTTTGTTTCATTCTCGTCTTTCCAATATGATATAAATTTTTTACTCCATATGTCAGTTCGTGGAGCACCTGATAATATAAATTTTTCTTCATATTCAGCATACTTTTTTTTCAATATTTCTAAATCATCTCTGCCCCAGCAGAAAACTTTATCTGCAAGTTTTAGTGCCTCCTCAGAAAATCGCCTTTCTGCAAAGTTTTTTAGATTTTTTTTTACCAATCCATTTTCTTCATCTAGACTTGTAATCAAGATATTATTTTTTACTAAAGATAAGTGAAAATCTTGCTTTCTTTTATCATGTACTAGACTTTTGGTGTGTAGTATTCCACTTTTTAAAAGCTTCTTTTTATTTAAATATTCTAAGTTGCTCATGTTAGAAATTAATACTTCTCCATTTTCTTCAGCTGCTAGAATTGAAAGAAGTAAATTTGAGTCTAATTCACGTTTTGTGATTTCAGTTAATATATAAACATTCATTTGATATTAATTAAATCAATCAAATCTTAGATAATTTTTCTGCTAACTTATTTATTTTTTTATCTTGTTTATTAATGTCTTTAAGTATTTTTTTTGAATGTTCGGGAGCAAATTTAAAAGCAATTTCAAGTAGCTTCATCCAGTTACTATTATTTTTTGTTCTTGCCTTACTAATTAAACTTATAACTTCTTTCCGTTTTATATTTTTCATATATCTAATTTTTTGGTTTGCTTTTTAATAATATTTTTTATTTCAAAAATTGACAAAAATTTTCCATTTTTATCACTACTATACTCAAATCCAGGTTTAACTTTTTTTGCTTTTTTGTTTTTTAGATAATATTGATTTAATTTTAAATTATCTTGTGGAAGTATTACATATGATTTTTTCATTTCGTATGTACTATAACTATCGCTTGATGATATCATTTGTTCATGAATTTTTTCACCTGGTCTAATTCCTAAAATTTTTATTTTGTTTTTTGGATTCATTGCTATTGCAAGGTCAACTATTTTAAAGCTTTTTAATTTTGGTATTATTATTTCTCCACCTTGTGAATTTTTTAAAGCATCAACCACATAAGAAACTCCTTCATCAAGTGTAATATTAAATCTTGTCATTTCTTTATCAGTTATAGGAAAAAAACCTTTCTTTATATGATTTTTGAAAATATTAAAAACAGAACCTCTGCTACCAAATACATTTCCATATCTTACAACTGAAAAATTTATATCTTTATTACCTTTAATTCTATTTCCAGAAATAAATAATTTATCTGAACAAAGTTTTGTTGCGCCATATAAATTTATAGGTGCACATGCCTTATCTGTTGATAAAGCAATAACTTTTCTTACTTCATTGTTTAGTGATGCAGTTATTATATTTTGTGCTCCAATAATATTTGTTTTAATTGCTTCAAAGGGGTTATATTCAGTTGATGGTACTTGTTTTAATGCTGCAGCGTGTATTACATTTTCAATTCCTTTTAGAGCGAAATCTAATCTTTCTAAGTCCCTTACGTCGCCTATGAAATATCTTATATTTGGATATAATGTTTTAGGATATTGATTTTGAATTTCTGATTGTTTTAGCTCATCTCTACTAAAAATAACAATCCTTCCAACTTTTCTATTCTTAATGAGTTTTTTTAAAAATGCTTTTCCAAAACTTCCAGTTCCACCAGTTATTAAATAAGAATTTTTTATCATAATTTATTATATTAAATTAAACTTAAAGTATCTTTTATAATCTTTTTAATGTTTGTTAAGCTTAATGTTGGATAAATTGGAAACGATACTTCTTTGTTATAAAAATCCTCTGATATGGGCAGATCTCCTTTCTTCATCCTACAAATTTTTCTAAAAAGTGGCTGATAGTGCAATGGTACATAATGAACTTGGAGATTAATTCCTCTTCTCCTCATTGCAAGAAAAAATGATTTTTTATTAATTTTTGTTTTTTTAAAATTAATTAATAGAGGATATAAATGAAATGCATGATAATAGTTTTTATCTACAGCAGGTATTTTAAGATTACTATTATTTATAAAACTTGATGAATAAATTTTTGAAATAGTATTTCTTTTATGTGTAAAATTACTTAATTTAGCAATTTGACTTATTCCTAAGGCACACTGAATATCTGTTAATCTAAAATTTAATCCTGGCTGATAAACTCTGTATTCCCAAGGTAAAAAACTTTTTTTCTTTATCATAGAATGATTTCTTAACTCTAAAAACTTTTTATTTAAAACAGAGTCATTTGTTAATATCGCTCCACCCTCGCCTGTAGTAATGTTTTTAACAGGATGATAACTTTGAACAACAATATCAGCATAATTTGGTGCATATTTTTTATCATTTTTTATTTTAGCCCCTAATGCATGGCAATTATCATTAATTAATTTGAAATTATATTTATTAGACAGGTATCTTAAAGACTCCCAGTCACATGGGTAGCCCGCATAATCTACTCCTATTACTGCTTTTATATTTTTCTTACTTTTTTTAATTCTATCTTCAACTTTATTTGGATCTAAATTATAAGTTTTGGCATCTATATCTATAAGAATAGGTTGTGCCCCAGATAGCACTATTGCATTGGCTGAAGCAATAAATGTAATTGGTGAAGTAATTATTTTATCTCCTTTTTTCCATTTAAGTGCCTTGCCAGCAAGATAAAGGCCTGCAGTTCCATTTGAAACTACAGTACAATATTTTGAGCCAAAAAAATTTTTGATTTTATTTTGAAATAAATCAATCATAGGACCTTGAGTCAAAAAATTGCTCTTCAAAATTTTGGTTACAGTCTTTATATCTGAAGTTTCTATTGTTTGTTTTCCGTAATTTATCACTTTATATTTACTAATTTAGTATTTTCTAATTTATAGGTTTTATCACAAATTTTAAATACGTCCGGATTATGAGAAATCATTATAATGGTTTTATCCCTTTTTAAAATTTTAATTTCATCTAAAAAATTTTTTTCATTATTTTTATCCAAAGCACTTGTAGCTTCATCAAAAATAAATATTTGGCTATTTTTATACAATGATCTTGCAATCCCTATTCTTTGTTTTTCTCCTCCAGAAATATTTCCACCTCTTTCACCCACAACCGTTTCAATTTTTTTTGGCAATTTGTTAATAAAATTATTTAGTTGACTTTGTTTTATTGATTTTTCCATTTTTGCATAGTCTATCTCATTTTCATTTACTCCAATTGCTATATTATTTTTAACAGTATCGTCTAACAAATAAATATCTTGAGGTATATGGCCTATCATAGACTGCCAACCTTTCTTATTTTCTCTTATATTTTTACCATCTACCAAAATCTCTCCAGTGGTAGGTTGCAATAAACCAAGTATCAAGTCTAATAGGGTTGTTTTTCCTGTTCCACTAGGACCCATTATCCCAATACATTCACCTTTTTTTATTTTTAGATTAAAATCTTTAATTATATATTTTTCAGTGATATCTTCATACTTAAAGCTTAAATTTGAAATTAAAATCTCATTATCAAATTTCATACTTTTTATTTTTTCATTGTCATCTATGTCATATTGGTCATGTTCATTTTTGATATTAAAATCAAAATATAATTTTTTTACAGTTGCTCTACCAACTTTCAAATATTGAATGTTTTGATAAATCTTATTAACAGATGGCATTAATCTAAATGCAGCTGCAAAAAAAATTGCTATATTTGGCAGAATAATGTTTATATCTGGATTTAAATTGTAACTATGCTTAATAAATATTATAATTAACAACAGGAATAAAAATTCCATTAGTATCTTTGGCATTTGTTGAACTATAGTAAAATTTCTATTTGTTTTAGAAACAATAATATTTTCTACCACATATTTATTTATAAAAAATTTGAATTTATTGGCTAAAATAATTTCTTTAATTCCTGAAAGTGCTTGAAGAAGATGTTTATATCTATACATTGAATGTACTTGTCTTCTTTTTCCCCAAATTCTTAATTTCTTTCCGAATATCAAAAAGTATAAAATTCCAAAAATTAAATATACAGTTAGAAAAAACAAAACTGATTTGTAATCAATAAAAAGTAAAAAACTAAACACTGAAATTAATAATAAAAACTCAGTGATTAGAAATATAAATGGAAACATGCCTGTCTTAACTAATCTACCTATTTCATCGTGAATATTTCTAATCAGCTCTGAGGAATTTCTTGAAGAATGAAACTTATAGGGTTGTCCTAGATATTTTTTAAATAGATCTTTTCCAAATTGAATTTGTATTTTGTATCCTAGATTACTATTAAACCATACTGCAAAGGTAACAACTAAAGTTCTGATAAAATATATAGCCAAAAAGAAAAGTAAAAAAAAATTAATTCGGAATACTTGATCCATACTTTCCAAAAATTCACTAACAAATAATGGTAAATTAATCTTTAAGATCCAATCTGGTGAAAAAATTATTTTTACTAATGGAAAAATTGATCCTAATGTAACTAATTCAAAAAAAGTAGTTAAAATAATTACTATAATTAAGCTAGCACATTTTTTATAACCAACTCTCTTTAAAAAAAATAATATTTCACTTATCATAAAATTCAAAAATTAATTATTTGTTTTTTTTTTAAAAAAATTAAAAGTTGATTTATTTTATTTCTTTCAATTTTACAATAATCTGCAATTAATTTTGATGGTGTTTGTCCATCACAGTAAGAAATTATATTTAATAGGTCTCTAATTTTTTTATCTGGAATACCACCTCCAATTTTTGGATACAAATTTCTTTTTCCCATTTGTGGCTCACCAATAAAATTACTTATTGGAAAAATTTCTTCCTCTATGCAACTTATTAAATTTTTAATTAATCTATAACCTCTATATAGCCCTTTAGAATTCACAACTGTTCCTAACTTATCTAAGGATGTATGATACTCATCATAACAGCCATATTTTGCGGTCATTAAAGAGGCAAAATCTAAACCAGTTTTTGGTGAACAATATTGTCTCTCATCACTTCCTCTATCTAGCCATGTGTATTTCTTAAATTTTTCTTTTGTTTGCTTTAATGCCTCTAGTGCTAGAAAGTTTGCAGTTGAGTTGGAATTTTTAGAAGGTAAAAACGAGTAACCCTTTTTATATCCTAAACAAACACAATTAAATCCTGCTAAAAAGTTTTTAGATATTTTTTTCAAATTATAAAATAAATAAGCAATAGAACCAATTGTTTCAGGGATAAATACAAATCTATAAGAATATTTATTTTTTTTTTTTGATAAATATTTTGCAATAAAATTCATTACGACTGGACCAGAAAGTTCATTATTAGCTAATGATGGATGGCAAATATTAGTAGAGAAAAAAAATTCTTTTTTTATTTTTCCCTTAATTAGAAGTTCGCCATATTGCATATTTCCTTTTTTGAAACTTGTATTAATTTTAATTTCATATTTTTTTTTATTTAATTTTTTGTAATCATTGTACGAAATACAGAACCCCCAATCTTTTTTATAATAAGTAGTTCTATATGGAATTGCGTTTGGTAAATTTTTTAAAAAAAATAATTTTTTTTTAAATTTTTTGTTTCTCAAGACACCATTATATGATTTTGAAAAACTAACTAAATGTAAATTATTTTTTTTATAATCTATAATAATATTTTTTTTATCATCTAAAACTTTTGCAGATTTAACCTCCCACTCATTTGGTACTTTCCAGTCATAAACTTTTGTGCCTGATCTAATTTTTTTAATTTTAAGTTGTGGTAAATTTTTTTTTAATATTTTTAGAGTTTGATTTGTTGCTTTACCTGCCAAGCTTCTATTTAGAGGCCATAATCTTTTGGCTAAATTATATAAAGGGCTTCCATTTTTCATACCTTATATAACAAATCTTTTTTGCTTATCTTTTAACCAAAAAATTTTCTTTTTTATGATATTGTAAAATTTATCTGCTGAATTACCATTACCAAATTCATAAGTTTTTTTAATTTTCTTTTTTAAATTAACTTTTTTTATAGAATCTATAATCTCTCTTTTTTTAATATTAATATTTATTATCCCCTTATTATTTGTTCTTTCAGATTGACGCTTACCTAGATTGATACTTTTTACACCATATACGGGGGCTTCTCTAATTCCTGAACTTGAATTACCTATTATAAATTTACTATTTTTTAATAAAGTAAGATAGTACTCAAATTTTATTGAAGGTAATATTTTAATTTTTGAACTTTTGGCTTTCAAAATTTCTTTTAAAATAAAATTAGAATGTGTGTCATTATTTGGATATATAACTACATAATTTATTTCTGTTTTTTTAATTGTATCAAAAAGTATTTTACTTTCTTTTATAATTTGACTTTTTGTCAAAGTAGTTACTGGATGAAATGTTAAAATTGCATACTCCTTAAATGAAATATCATATCTTTTTTTACAATTATTTAGAGTCGGTAGTTTTTTACTCAACATTATATCTACTTCAGGAGATCCTATCACATAGATATTTTTTTTAAATTCTCCCATTCTAACTAAAAGTTTTTTTGCTCTATTATTAGAAACAAAATGAATATGAGCCATTTTTGATGTTGCGTGTCTAATTGCTTCGTCTACTGTTCCAGATAATTCACCACCTTCTACGTGGGCAATTAAGATATTATTAAAATTACAATAAACAGATGCAGCTAAAGTCTCTACTCTATCGCCATGTATAACAACCAAGTCTGGATTTATTTTTTTTAACTCTTTGCCTAATACTAAAATACTCTTTGACAGCATTATGTCCATGCTGTCACCTAAATTAAAATTTTTACAATTTATAGTATTTATATTTTTAAAGTCTTTTTTTACCTCTTTCGCTGTGTAACCATAAAGATTATGTAAGTGCATACCCGTAACTAACATTACTACTTTATAATTTTTATGATTAGAAATTTTGCTAATTAGGGGTTTTAATTTTCCATAATCAGCTCGTGTACCTGTTAAAAAAACTATTTTTTTCATTTAATATATTTTTTCATTACAAAAACTCCATCTGATATATTAAGCTTAGCCTTTTTACCCAAAACTTTATTGTAATCTTTTGCAAGAAAATCACCGTTACCAGGTCTCTTTACCCATATATTCTTTTTATTAAATTTTTCTCCTTTTTTAACAGCTTTAACAGTAACTACTGATGCAAAAGCAAATTTTGCTGTAATTTTTTCATTTCTGGTAATTTTAGTTTTTACACCTCTAGAAATATTAACAACTTTTGATGCTTCAGATATATTTCTTAAGTCTAAAGGATCCATTGAACAAATTATGTCTGGACCTTTTCTTTTTTTTGTATCTGTAAAATGCTTTTCAATAATACATGCACCTTTTGACATTGCTATAATAGCTGGCGTAATTCCAATGCTATGATCTGAATATCCAACTAACGCATTAGGGAATTTTTTTTTTAATTCAGCAATATGATCTAATTTTAAATGACTATTAGGCACTGGATATTCACTAATACAATGCAATAAGGCATATTGAACTTTATTTTTTTCTAATATTTTTACACTTTCTTTAACTGATTTTAAATCGTTCATACCTGTGCTCAAAATAATTGGCTTTTTAAATTTTGAAATTTTTTCAATAAGTGGATAATTGTTACATTCCCCAGAACCAATTTTAAAAAGTGACACTCCAATTTCATTTAATCTAATTGCTGCTTCCAAAGAAAAAGGTGTGCTCATATAAATTCCTCTTTTTTTTTCTACGTATTTTTTCAATTTAACTTCATCATCAAATTTGAGATAATTGTTTTTAATAACACTGTAAATACTTTCATTAGCATTAGCTGGTTTAATTTTTTTTGCCTCTGAAATCATTTCATTATCAAGTAAATGTGTTTGATTTTTGATAGCATCCGCACCATTTGCTAATGACAAATCAACCATTTTTTTGGCAGCTTTTAATGAACCAGAATGATTTATGCCTAACTCACTTATAATAAATGGTTTATGATTATGTCCAATAATCTTATTTCTTATTTTTAATTTCATTTGATTGAACTATTTATAAATTTAATCAATCTTTTACAAGCTTTACCATCTGAATTACCAATAAATTGCACTAATATTTTCTTTTCTGGTTTTGATAATTTTTTATATTTGTATTTATTTTTTATTAACTTATCAATTTTTTGAAAAAAATCTGATCTAGTTTTAACCCAATAATTTTTATTATTAAAATCAATTATAAAATCTTTTTTTTTATTTATCTCTTTAGAATTAAAATATGGTACTAGTATGCCTCTATTTGCTAACATAGCCTCTAAAATTATAGTTGAATTAAAGCCAATTATTATTTTAGATTTCTTTAGTAATTCATGGCCGGGCCCATCTTTAATAAAAGTACAGTTTTCCGGAAGGTTTAAGGGCAAATCACTTCTTGTATGAGTTGATTGTTTTCCCTTAAAAATAATTTTGATATTCTTATTTTTTTTAGCATAATCTATACAATAACTAATTGTTTTTTTGTTAAGATCATTCCAATTAATTTTTAAATCATTTACATTTAATTTAAGTCGTTCACACAAAATTCTTTTTTCAATTTTAGATAGACCTCCTAAAAAATAACCTGGAACTCCTCTCTGAGTTTCTAACATATAATATGTTATAACATCCTTATCAGGAGAAATTTTTCTGTATTGATAACTTAAGTCACATCTTGGGCTACCCACAGTAACAATCTTTTTTTTGTCAATAAAACCAGAATTAATTAATAATTTTTTTTCTAGATTAGAATAAGTAGCAATAGCTTCACCTTCAAATTTTTCAATCTTATTACTGTACAAATACTCTAAAACTTTATTATCATATTTTGAATTCACAGACTCCTTATGTAGTACTATGAATTTGATATTATGCTTTTTACTATTTTTTTGAATTATTCTTTCCGCTTTATAGAAAGGATTAAAAGAAACTATAGATTTAAAATTATAAAATTTATTGATAAAACTTAAATAGTAATCTATTTTTCTTGAATATTTTTTACTTAAGTCCTCTAATTTTTTAGTATTTATTTTATAAGAATAATCTCTAAGATTTGTTTTAGAAAAATATCTATTATAAATAATCCTAAAAAATATACGATGAATTATAAAAAAATTTATTTTGTTTTTTTTTTGGTTTTGATAGGCTGTAATTACATCATCAATTCCACCTACTTTTGAGAAAATCAAGATATTTTTACTATTTTTAGAATTCTGACTTATTTTTTTTATTCTTTTAATTGATATTAGTATTATTAAACCTGATAAAAAATCAGATTTTAAATAAAAAAAAAGTCGAAAAAAAAAAATTAATAAAAAATAATAAAATTTATATAATTTTATTTTACTTTTTTTTAGAAGCATAAAAATAACCATGTGGTAATAAAAGTGGTCCAGATTTAATTTGATTTTTGCCATTATAATCTCTAAAAGTATAACTACCCATTCCATCATGTTTGGGTTTATTTATTTTTATATCAATATTCATCCTTTCAAATTTAAAAGTAGAAAAATTTTTTTTTGATAAATATGTTTTAATTTTTTTAATACTAAAAATATTATAATAACTTTCATTAAAATCATTTTTTGAAAAATCTTTTATATAAATTTTTGCTTCTACTGATCCTTCATAAAACAAAGAGCTATGGGCTATTGACTTTGGTTTTAGTTTTAATATTTCCTTTAGAGACTTATCAAACCAATAATCTATGAAAGATAAAAAATGAAATGAAACAACTAAATCTATTTTTTTTAACTTTATCTTTTTTTTGATATCTAAAATATCACTTCTTAAAAATGAACAGTTTTTAATTTTGAGAGTTCTTGCTTTATTTTTTGCAAAACTAATTAATTCTGAATCTTTATCAATACCAACTATTTTGCAGCTTGGGTATTTTTTTGCTAAATAAATAGTGTTTGATCCAGATCCACAACCAACATCAACTATAGATTTGTTGTTTAAATTTTCATTTTTTTTAAGAAAATTTAAAAACAATTGTGTAGATCTATATATTTTTTTATGTTGTATCTTGTGATATTTAATCATATTTAAAAGATTATTAATCAAACTTGTATAATTTGTTAGTTGTTATTTCAAATGAAAGTTAATTAGAATTTTTGATTTATTTTAAAAATCTAATATTTTAATATATTGGATAGATCATACCTATCTTTAATACTTATAATGAAAAATTTAAATAAAAATTCAATTAATATCGTAGCTTATCATTATGTAAGAGAAATAAAAAATTCTAAATACCCAAACATTAAAGGAATTGAATTTAATATTTTTAAAAAACAAATTAAATTTTTTAAAAAAAAATTTGATATAATTTCAGCCGATGATTTTGTAGAAATAATAGAAACAAAAAAAATTATAAATCATAAAAAACCATTATTATTGCTTACTTTTGATGATGGATATAAAGATCATTATAATTATGTCTTCCCCACTTTAATTGATGAAAAAATTACTGGATGTTTTTACCCTCCTATAAAAATATTTAATGGTGATGTTTTAGATGTTAATAAAATACATTATATTCTCGAAAAATTTGATGACAAAAAAATCTTATTGGATGAAATTTTACTATATTTAAAAAATGAATTTGAAATAAATATTAAAAGTTTAGTGAATAAAAAAAATAGACTTCATAATTTTAAAGTACCAGAATATGATGATCACCATACAATAATCATTAAAAAAATTTTAAATAAAATCTTACCGTTAGTAATAAGTAGAAAAACATGCAATCATTTTTTTAAAAAATATGTTAATTCAAACTTAAAAACTTTTTCAAAAGAACTTTATATTTCTTCAAAGAACTTAAAAGAAATGAGTGACAATAACATGCATATAGGATCACATGGGGTAAATCATTTACTTTGGAATACATTAAATGAACAGGAACAAGAAAAGGAAATTGTTAACTCAAAAAGATTTTTTAAAAAAAAATTAATAAATTTAAAAAACTTTTCAGTTTGTTTCCCTTGGGGTTCTTATAACTCTTCTTCTGTGAAAATTTTAAAAAAAAAGAAAGTTAAATTTGCTTTAACTAGCAATTCAGGAAATATTTTTTTTGGTAAAAGATATAATAGATTTACTCTTCCAAGATATGATGCAAATGAATTTTTAGATGTTTAACTAATTTTAAATTTTATTTTTTTTTCGTTGTGAATTCCTAATGGCTCTTCTTTGAGATCAAAATAGTGACAATCACCTTTCTTATCATGTAAATATTTCCAATTTCTCTTAAAATGATCCTTAAGAAATCTTGCATTGGCGGTTCTTCCATCAACTATTATAAAGGCGCCGGGTTCCATAAAATACTCTATATACAAAAGATCTGCTGACATGGGGAATCTCGATATATTTTTTATATCAAAGCCATCAATTTTATTATTGGTCGCATATTGTGATGGACCGTCTAAATATATAAGGTCTGGAGAAATATTTGGAACATTCAGGGATTTTGTTGCATACTTTCCCTGGTAATCAATAATTTTATTTTTTGAATGAATTATAGTTACAAATTTTTTTAAATTTGAGGGAATTCTTTTTTTTGTAATTCTTAAATATCTTTTATCTTCCTCCAAAGAATATACATGAAAATTTTTATCAACCCTAAAATCTTTTAAATCTTTAAATGTTTGATTTAGGATTTGACAAGCATGTGCAATAAAAATAGTTGACCATCCTGATCCAAATTCTAGAGTATTAATAGCTTTTTTTGATAAAGTTAACCAGTGAAGCCTGCACAAATCTTCGAGATCATAATCAAACGGTTTTATCTCTTTTTTAGAAACATTTTTGAGAATTTCATTTTTTATAGATTTGATCTTATCTTCTTTAAATTTCTTTTTAATCAGCTCACCTAAATGAAATATTTTTATATATTCCTTTACTTTTTTATTATTATTAAAACTGAATAAATTAAATTTTTTAATGTTAATTTTAATGTTTTTATATGAATTTTTCATAAATTATATTGCTGTCCAGCCACCATCCACCACAATTGTAGAGCCGGTTATATATGATGAATTTTTACTACACAACAAATGAATTATTCCATTTAAATCTTCGCTGTTAGCCATTCTACCAAGAGCAGTTTTGGAACTATAATTTTTAATAAAAATTTTATTTTGCTTATTTTCAACACCACCTGGAACTATACAGTTAACTCTTATATTTTTATCTCCCCAATAAGAAGCTAAATATTTAGTAAATGCTATTATTCCTCCTTTGGAGGTTGGATATGCTGGATTCTTGATAAAAAATTTTTTTTTCTTATTCTCATAAATTTTTTGATCTGGACCTACTAACCCATAAGTAGATGAAAAATTTATTATTGATCCTTTTTTAATTCTAGACATCTCAGATCCAAAAACCTTACAAGGTATAAATGTTGCTAATAAATTCTTAGAAACTATTTCTGAAAAATCTTTTTTTTTAAAATCTTCAAATTTTGTTAACTGCTTTTTTCCTTCTACCGGATCTGTAATACTTGATAAATTAATCAAAACATCAATTTTTTTAAATTTCTTATTTATTAATTTTTTAATAGATGTCAATTTCTTTTCGTCTGTAGAATCACATTTAAAATAAAGAAAATTTTTTTTTTTTATTAAATTTGAAAAATCTTTATTAATTGCAATATCAAAAAGATCCATTGCAATAACTATTGCATCTTGAGAAACTAAATACTTTGTAATGCTTTTTCCAAAAATACCTCCCGCACCACATATTAATATGACTTTATCTTTTATTATCATTAGATGTCTTAAATTATTTTATTTTTTTTTGACATAAATTCTGAACGAATACTTTGTGAAATCATGTGCATAATACTTTGAAATATATCTTCCGAAATACCATAGTTTTTAACACCTAGATTTAAAAAAATACTAGAGTAGTTTTTTAGTTGAGATTTTGCGTTAAAACCAACTATAGAAATAACATCTAAATGTTTTTTTTTTGCAAATTTTGCTGCATTTATTATGTTTTTAGATTTTCCAGAACAAGAAAAATTAATTAAGAGATCTTTATTATTTCCATAATTTTCTAATTGAAATGAAAATATATCATTATAACTAATATCGTTTGCAATGGCCGTTAGTAATTCAATGTTATTTGCCAAGGATATAACTTTAGGTTTAAGTTTTGATTTTGAGTCAACTTTTATACCTTTATTAAAATCACACAAAAAATGATTTGATACTGAGGCAGATCCACCATTACCACAAATAAATATTTTTTTTTTTTCTTTTATCTTTTTTAATAAAAGCACCTCAATCATTGCAATTTTTTTAAATAAACTTAAGCTAAATGTATTGTGATACGAGTTGATATAATCATTATAGAAAACCATTTTTTTACTTGAATTTTTTTTCATATTTAAAAATTTGAATTAATATATTCTTAACAAAATAAATCTAGATTATCATTAAAAAACGAATTACTAATTCTAATTAATTTTGGTTTCCAATTAAAATAGTCTTTGTGAATTTGCCAAAAATTATTTTGTTCTTTTATTTCATACAAGGTTTTATTTTCAACTATTTCTGTCATCTCTTTGGTACTTTTATAAATTTCATCTTCAGTATTATCAATCAAATCATAGCCTAACTTATTTAATTCTTCCTTGTAACGAATGTCATATAATTTTTTTTTATAAACTTCTTTATACTGAACAAATTTTTTTGTTTTTAAATCTAGATATTTTTTTGGTAAAATTAATGGTGTATAATTTTCATCCAAATAATGTAACTTATTAAAAGTCTCAAAATTGATAACTAATTTTTTTTTTCTAAAAAATGTTGCAAATTCATTTATTCCATGATCGGTAGAAATTAAAAATTCACAACGAGAAAATATATATATATCATTGAAATCGCTCTTTTCTTTACTGAAACAATAATCTACAATATTTTTTTTCTCAAAATCAATTTTTTCATAATTTTTTCTACCCATCCTAATATTAAAAAAATCTTTATCTGCTAAATAATTTATACTTTTTTTATAAGTGAAAATACTTGCATTACGAGTAGAAGTTCCTTCTTCATCCCAAAAAGAGCCATCTCTATTTGCAAAACAAACTATTTTTTGGTTTTTTTTATATCCAAGTTTTAATAAATTTTGTTCACCTGTTTCAATTTCTTTTTCATCAAATTTTAAAGTTACAGGATAATTTGGCAATAAATTGTGAATATCTGTAATTTGTCTATAAAAAGCAGTTTTGTTATAATCTACTAAATGATCATGTCTCCAAGGACACAAAAAATCTCTAAAAAAATTAAAATCAATAAAAAAATAATATATTGGTTCAACAATTTGTCTTGGCCATATAATAAAATATTTTTCCCAATTCTTTAAAATATATTGATTTGAAATAGGTCTATTACAAAAAAAAATAAATATATCATTTTTCTTTTTAATTATTTTTTTACTTCTTAATTCACACAAAAAATTTTCTGGTGGAATCAAAAATTCTCCTATTACTGCTGCATTAATTTTGCCAATTTTAATTTTGATAAAAGGACGTAATAATATAATCAATATAATTAAAGGAGTAGCTAAAATAAAAAAAAATGTGTTTGACCTATAAGAAAAAATATATTTTTTAAACATAGTTTTATTTAATTAAATTTTCAAAAACTCGAAATATATTTTTTAAATCATCTTTGCTTGCATTACCTTCTTTTATCGAATGAAGCCCCGCTGTAATGTGGCTTAAAAAAGATATTTCAATAACACCTAGTTTGCTTGATGTAATTAAGTAAGCAAACATTGAAAAAAAAATATCTCCAGATCCTGTTGTGTCTTTAATTGATTTATATATTGTTGGTATAAAGAATATTTTTTTATTATTAATTACAAAACATCCGTCCTTACCCATTGTTATTACAAAATATTTAAACTTATTTATAAATTTTAAATTTTTTTTAATTAAAAATTTTATTGAATTTTGATTATCTCTCAAACATAAACGAAATTCCATTTCGTCCATACAAATTGCATATCCAGATTCATATTTGGAGGCTATATTAAATCCAAAATTTGAAGAATTACTTTGACAGTTAATTAAAAATTTTTGTGAATTTTTATTTATAAATTTCAAGACATCTGAATTGATTATTCCATGACCAAAATCAAAAATTACCACTTTATCATACTTCATTAATTTTTTTTTAAGGTAAGAAATCAATCTAGAGTTACTTGATTTTGTGAGATTTTGACTGTCATTATGATTAATTTGATACAATCTTTCCCCTCTATAATAATTTACAAATCTATTCTTTACAGTCATTTTACTATTTTCATCTTTGATTGAGATTTTGTTAATTTTATTCCCTAAAAATTTTTTATAAAATTTATCATTAAAATGATTTTTGATTGAAATTAAGTCCACGCTTTTAAATAATTTTTCTAAAAAAATACTTACAAGCAATGATCCTCCACCAAAAGTTTTTTCCTCTTTAAACTTGGTTACAATAATTTGATTTTTTTGAGATTTGCCTAATGTTTCTACATAAGTGTATTTATCTATAATTGGATCACCTAGAATAAGAATTTTTTTATTTATTTTATTGTTTATATTCTCTTTAAAAAAATTGATAATTTTTTTCTTATTAATAATCTTGATTGTTTTTTTTACATCAGTGCCCAAAATATCAAAATCATTGTTAAGTATTGAACTTGAAGATTTGATTTTAGATTTAGTCAAAATTATCTTACCACCAAATTTTTCGATTTCTTTTTTTTCTATTTTAATATTTCCAGTTAAATCTTTTGAAAAATCCAAATAGTCTTTACCTTTAAAATAATAATCAGGCTTTAATTTTTTTATCAGTTTAATAGGAGTAAAATCTTTGTTTATTATCACTTGGTCAATGAATTTAATACTTTTCAAAAATCTTACTCTTTCAGATGAATTAAAATAAGGTCTGCCAGGTCCTTTATTTACAAATGCATCATCAGTAATTGAGACAATCAGCTTATCACAATATTTTTTACATTCCTCGAAGTGTAGTAAATGTCCAGAATGAACTACATCAAATACTCCATGTGCCAAGCCTAATTTTTTTTTAGATTTTTTTAATTTCATATTTTCTTAGAAGTTTTTTTTATCGAGTTGTTAAAAATTATTAAATTATCAAGATTTTTTCTTAAATCACTAAGATTATTAAAACTTAAATCTTCCTTACAAAAATGTATTTCATATTTTAATTTTAAAATTTTTTTAATTAAAGATAAATCTATCTCACCTGCGTAACAAAATTGTTTAAGATGCAGATATATAAAACCATCAACTTTTGGTTTTTGTGTTAATACTTCTCTAATAACTCTTCCCATTTTATTATAGATCGGATCTTCTCCTGAATAAAAAATGATTTTTCCTTTTTTTTCACTAGCCTTAATTTCTATCAATTGATGTTGAAATTTAGCAGTTAGTAAACCATAAATGGTAGTATCGTGCATGCTATAATAGCTTTTTTCAATATTTTTCTTTTTCAAATTCCATTCCTAGTTTTGTTAGATGAGATTTTTTATATACCTCGTGATAATCTAAAAACCCCTTCCTACCATATGGTGAAAAAAGATTTTTTAATCTTATATTGAAAGTCCACCTTGTTTCATTTTCTAAGTTATTTGGAACAGTATGTAATAATCCAGCCCAAAATATTACAGCTTGTCCAAATTTAATTTTTGGAAGTTTGCCTTTTGTTTTTAAAATTTTATTTAAATAATTATTTATTTTTGAATTTTTATTATCTAAATATTTTAGATTTTTATCAGTATTTTTCTTATTAAGTAAATATATAGACTTAGTATTATAGCAATCAACTAATGGAACCCAAAGTACAATTTCATAAGGTGAATTTTCTGGTGCATCTCTGTGTAATGCAGAGACTTCCATATTATTTGGTTGATGTATTGCAACATTTAAACTTTTTTGTATTGCTACATCTGGACCTAAAATATCATGAAGAGCTTTATAGTAAGAATTAAAAATATTTTTTTTAAAGTTTTTATTAGAGGTTAAAAATTTTATAAGTTTAACTCTGTAATTATTTAGCCTTATCTTATTTATTTTTAATTTATGAAAATTATCATAAAAATTATCTATAGATATTTTTTTTAATGATAATTCCTTACATGAAAAAGTATATATTGCTTTTTTTATATCAATTAATTTTGAAATTTTATCTGCCTCAACAATAGTATAAGAATTATCTATAAAATTATTCATTGTGCCATTCATTTCTCACCACCATCTATCTTAATCAATTCACCCAATAAATAATTGTTATGTTTACTTAATAAAAATTCAAGCACTGGAATTATAGAATTGGTTGTTCCTATTTCCTTAACATTTAAATATTTTTTTATAAAAGATTTTTTGTTTATTTTATTTTTTTTTATTAAATTATATAAATTATTTTTGTATGCAATAATAGCACCAGGCAAAATTCCATTTAACAAAATATTTGATTTACTTACCTTTTTCGACATTTGTCTTATATATGAATTTAAATAAGTTTTTGAACAAATATATGGCATTTTACCATCATGATTTACGGTAGCAGCAGAGGAAATATGAACAATCCTTCCAAATTTTTTTGATTTCATTTTTTTTAAAAAAAATTCGTTTAATAAGATGGGAATTGCTGCATTCAAAAGCCAAACGTCAGTTGTCTTTTTTAAATTATAGTGGCTATCCACTCCTAAAGAGCCTCCTAAACAATGAACAATTAAATCACAATTTATATTTTTTATTTTATTAATTAATTTTTGTAATTCTTCATTTTTTAAAACATCATGCTCATAAACAATTAAATTTTTTATATTTTTAAATTTATTTTTTCTGCCTAATACATAGACTTTTGATTTTTTTTTTAGGAAAAATTTAGTAATTTCGTAACCTATTCCGTTTGTTCCTCCAGAAATAAAAATTTTTTTATTCTTAAACTCAGTACTCATAAGTTAAAATTATTTTTTGATTGATAAATTGTTAATCAATACGTAAAACATTTATTAAAATAAACAATAACAAATATCTAAAATTTATGAAAGCAATAATCATAGGATCAAATTCTTTTTATGGCTCTCACTTTGCCAAGCTACTACTTAAAAAAAAATTTAATGTAGTTGGCATTAGTAGATCAAAAATTAAAAAGAAGCATTTTTTACCATTTGATAAAAATACCAAAAATTTTAAATTTTTAAAAATGGATCTAAATACTGACTTGTCAAAAGTATTAGGCTTTATTAAAAAATATAGACCTAATTATATTATTAATTTTTCTAGCCAAAGCATGGTGAGTGAAAGCTGGAAACATCCTCAAGACTGGTTTTTAACAAACTCATACTCTGTTCCATCTTTATATGGAATGTTAAACAATTTAAAATTTAAATTTAGATTAGTGCATATATCAACGCCTGAAATATATGGTAGTACAAAAGGTGTTATATCAGAAGATGAAAAATTTAATCCTACAACACCATATGCAATATCAAGGGTTAATGCTGATTTTTTTTTAAAATCTTTAAATAAAGAGTTTAAGTTTGATTTTGTTGGTACAAGAGCAGCCAATATTTATGGTGAACATCAAGATCTATATAGAATAATTCCTAGAACAATTTATTCCATAATAAATAATAAAAAGTTGTTATTGCATGGTGGTGGCGCGTCAATAAGATCTTTTATTCACATAAAAGATGTTTGTGAAGCGACATATAAAATTATGAAAAGTAAAAATAATAGTGGAGAATTTTATCATATATCTTCGAAAAACTATATTAGCATTAGAAATTTGGTAGAACTAATTTGTAAGATTTATAATTATGATTATTTAAAACTTGTAACAAATTCAGAAGATAGAGTTGGAAAAGATAAATTTTATAAATTAGACATAAAGAAAATTGAAAAATTAGGTTGGAATTCAAAAATTTCTTTATATGCAGGGATAAAAAAAACTGGGGATTGGCTTATTAAAAATAAAAATAAATTCATTAAAAATGAATTAAACTATTTACATAAAAAATGAAAATATTAATCACAGGAGCTAGCGGCTACGTTGGAAGTGTTCTTACAAATTATCTGTTGGATAAAAATTTTAAAATTATTGCTATTGACACTCAATGGTTTGGAATTAATCTTAAAAAACATAAAAATTTAAAAATAATCAAAAAAGATTACAGAAAAATAAATAATAAAGATTTAAAAAAAGTTGATTCAGTTATACATCTTGCAAATATTGCTAATGATCCAGGTGCAGAATTAAATCCTCAACTATCATGGAACATTAATGTTCTGGGAGTCATGAGGTTGTTGGAGCTATGTAAGAAAAATAAAATTAAACAATTTATTTATGCTAGCTCTGGCAGTGTTTATGGAATAAAAAAAGAAAGAAAAGTAACAGAAAACTTATCTCTATTACCTATTTCACTTTACAACAAAACTAAAATGATAGCTGAAAGAATATTAATGAGCTATTCAAAAAATATAAAAATACATATTATTAGACCCGCAACAGTATGTGGTTTTTCTAAAAGATTAAGGTTAGATGTGAGTGTTAATATGCTTACTTATCAAGCTTTAAAATTCAAAAAAATTACAGTTTTAGGTGGTAAACAAATTAGACCGAATTTACACATACAGGATATGGTGAGAATTTATTACCATTTCTTAAAAAATAAAAAAATACCTAATGGCTGCTACAATGCTGGTTTTGAAAATACTTCAATAATTGATTTAGCAAAAAAAATACAAAAAAAGTTAAATTGCAAAATAATAATTAAAAAAAGTAACGACCCAAGATCATACAGGTTAAATTCTGATAAATTAATGAAAACAGGATTTAAACAAAAATATTTCATAGAAGACGGAATAAATGAACTGATTAAAAATTTAAAATTAAAAAAAGTGAATAAAAACAACTTTACTGTACAAAAAATGAAAGACCTTAATCTAGATAGTTAAATGAAAAGATTAAAAAATATTTCAAAAAAAATAAGAAAAAAAATTATTTATTTGAGCCACAAAGCAAAAACAGCCCATTTAGCATCATCTTTATCTTGTGTTGATATCATGGTTACTATTTATGAAGATTTTTTAAAGTTTAATAAAAATAAAATCTCTAAAAATATTTTTATATTAAGCAAAGGACATGCTGCCATGGCTCTTTATAGTATATTAAATTATAAAAATATCATTTCTAATAATACTTTCGAGAGCTATTCTAAAATGGGATCAATTTTAGAAGAACATCCAACACATAATATTCCAAGTGTGAAAGTGGCTACTGGTTCCTTGGGTCATGGTTTGAGTGTTGGATGTGGTATGGCTTTATCATTTAAATTAAAAAAATTAAAAAATAAGATTTATGTATTATTAAGTGATGGTGAGTGTAATGAAGGTTCTGTATGGGAAGCATTTCTTTTTGCAGCTGCAAACAAACTAAATAACCTAGTTGTAATTATAGACTATAATAAATGGCAAGCCACAGGAAAAACAGATCAAATTTTAAAACTGGGTAATTTGAAAAAAAAATTAGAATCTTTTGGGTTCCTTTCTAACGAAATAGATGGTCATAATTTTACACAAATATCAAAAAATTTAAAAAAAAAATCTACAAATAAACCGATGGCTATTATTGCACACACAATAAAAGGTAAGGGAGTTTCGTTTATGGAGGATGATAATAACTGGCATTATAGGTCACCAAATAAAAAAGAGTATCTGGAAGCAATTAAAGAAATAGATAATTAACAATGAGAAATTCTTTTGCAAAATCAATAACAGATCTAAGTAAAAAAAATAAAAAAATAGTTTTATTGGCTGGCGATATTGGAAATAAACTTTTTGATAATTTTAAGAAAATAGATAAAAATAGATTCTTTAATTGTGGTGTAGCTGAAGCAAATATGACTGGTGTAGCTGCTGGACTTGCAATTCAAGGATTTAGACCAATCACCTACACTATAACACCATTCAATACGCTGAGATGCTTGGAACAAATAAAAATAGATATTTGTTATCCCAAGTTACCAGTTATTATTGTTGGAACTGGAGCAGGTTTATCCTACTCAGCTCTTGGAGCAACCCATCATTCACTTGATGATATTGCAATTATGAGAGCATTGCCAAATATGAATGTAGTTTGCCCATCAGATCCTATTGAAGTTGCGCATGCTATTGAGCATGCATTAAAAATTAAAGGTCCAACATATATAAGAATTGGAAAAAAAGGTGAGCCAATAATTAATAAGAAGAATATAAAATTTAGAATTGGAAAAATTAATAAAATTACATCTGGAAAAGATATAAGTATATTAAGTGTTGGTAACATAATGAAGGTTTCTATGGAATGTCAAAAAATTTTAAGTGAAAATAATATTTCAACTGAATTAGTTAGCTTACATACTATAAAACCATTAGATAAAAACTATTTAAAAAAAGTTTTTAAAAAAAAATTAGTTGTATGCATTGAAGAACATAGCATTATAGGTGGTGCGGGTAGTGCAATTTTAGAATTTTGCAATTTAAACTCAATTGATACCAGTAAATTAATGATTTTTAGCGCACCAGATAAATTTTTAAGCAAAACAGGATCTCAGGAACAGACAAGAAAAAAAATAGGATTAAATTCTCAAAACATTGTAAAAAAAATAAAAAAAAAAATTAAGAAATTTAATGGTAATAAAAATTGGAATAGATTTTGATAATACAATTGTTAACTATGATAGCTCATTTCATCAAGAGGCAATAAAAAGAAAAATTTTTACAAAAAGTCAGAGAGAAAAAAATTCCAAAAATCTTCTTAAAAATAGATTGATTTCTAGAAAAAAAGACGAGGAGTGGACAACTATACAGGGCATTGTTTATGGAAAGAAAATGTTTAAAGCAAAGCCATACAAAGATTCAGTTAAGTTTATAAACAAATACAGTAATAAAAAAAACTTTAAGCTTTTCATAGTAAGCCATAAAACTTTACATCCAATTATTGGAGAAAAAATAAACCTCCATAAAATATCCAAAGATTGGATAATTAAAAAAAAAATTTTTAAGAATAAAAAAATTGAATGGATTAATAAACACGTATTTTTCTTACAAACTAAAGAAGAAAAAATAAAAAAAATAATTGAATTGAAATGTGATTATTTTATCGATGATCTTGAAGAAATATTGAAAAAACTTCCAAAAAAGATCAAAACAATTCATTTTGACCCTTATGAAAAAAGTGCAAAACCAAGCTTAAAATCTTGGAGTAATTTAATCAAAATAATTACAAATAATGGCAAATAAACAATTTACAAGAATTAAATTTGGTCGAAATAATTTTGTCTATACATTTAAAGAAAAAGGTAAATTAAAAATATACAAAATATTTAGAAATAAAAATAGGTTTCATCGTGAAATAAATTTTTTAGAATATTTAAAAAATAAAAATATTAATAATATTCCAAAAATAGATTATTTTAATATTAAAAAGCAATATTATGTGAGTAATTACATAAAAGGATTGAAAGTAAAAACTATTTCTAAAAAAGAAATTACTTCCTGCATAAATTTTATTAAAAAAATAAATAAGAAAAAGAAATCTTTTCAGAATGCAGTTGACTCTTGTTGGTCAATATCTGATCATTGTAATCTTGTACAAAAAAATCTTAACATGGTTAAGAAAATAAAATTTAGAGATAAAAAAATCGAAAATATTTACATTGATTCATCTGTAGAATTTTCTAAATTAAAAAAAAAAATTAAAATTTCTACTAATGATTTTTATAAAAAATTAAAAAAAAAAGATTGTATACTATCTCCATCAGATTTTGGATTTCACAACATTAAGATTTATAAAAATAAGTTATTTTTCTTTGATTTTGAATATTCTGGTTTAGATGATCCAAAAAAATTAATATGTGATTTTTTTTGTCAGCCTGATTACTTAATAGATATTAAATATTTAAATTATTTTGCAGCAAAAATTATTGGAAATAACAAATTTGCTAAAGAGAAAATATTATTAATGATGCTTTTGAAAATCCATTCTATAAAATGGATTTGTATACTGATTAAACATTTATATAGTGATCCAAATAAATTAAATATAAATTACAATCAAAAAAAATTGAAAATTAATAAATATTTTAAAAGAATTAAATCATGGAAGTAAAAAATTTATTAGACAAACTTCATAATAAAACAAAAAGGGATTACTTAAAAAGAGTTAATGATAAAAAATATCCAAAGTTTAAAGCGGCCCAAATTGCAAAAAAATGGGGTTATCACTATTGGGATGGTGACAGAAGAATAAATTATGGTGGTTATAAATATATGCCTGGCAGATGGACTTCTTTGGCAAAAAAAATGATTAAACTTTATAAACTCAAAGATAATAGTAAAATTCTTGATATAGGTTGTGGTAAAGGTTTTCTTTTATATGAACTAAAAAAAATTAACCCAACCTTTAATATTTTTGGTGTAGATATTTCTAGATATGCCATAAAAAATTCTAAATCAGAAATAAAAAAAAATATAAAATATTCTAATTCAACAAAATTACCGTTTAAAAAAAAGAAATTTGATTTTGCATTTTCAATAAATACATTTCACAATCTTTATAACTATGAATTAGAAAAATCGTTAAAAGAAATTACAAGAGTATCAAAAAAACAATATATATGTGTGGAGTCATATAAAAATGAAATTGAAAAAACTAATTTACTATACTGGCAAGTGACTTGTGAAAGCTTTTATACTCCTAAAGAATGGAAATGGTTTTTCAAAAAAACTAACTACGAAGGAGATTATTCTTTTATTTACTTTAAATAATGAAAAATAAAATTAAAATCAAAGCAGCTATATTAGAAAAAAACTTTAAACCTTTAAAACTTAAAGATATTTTTTTTTTAGATGAATTAAAAAAAAAACAAGTATTGGTAAAAATCCAATATTCAGGAATTTGTGGATCTCAAATAGGTGAAATAAATGCAATTAAAGGCTTAGATAAATTTTTACCTCACTTGCTTGGTCATGAAGCAACTGGAAAAATTATAAAAATAAATAAATATAATTCTAAATTTAAAGTAAATGACAAAGTTATTTTACACTGGCAAAAATCTAGTGGAATAAACTCAAAATTACCTCAATATTTTGATTCAAAAGGAAAAAAGATTAATGCGGGCTGGGTTACTACCTTTAACAATTATGCTGTTATATCAGAAAACAGAATAACAAAGCTTCCAATAAATATTTCAAATAAAAATGGAATTTTATTTGGCTGTGGTATTACAACCGCCTATGGAGCATTAATGAAAAATATTAACACAAAAAATATAAACTCAAAAAAAATTTTGTTAACTGGATTTGGAATGATTGGCCAAATAATGCTTGCTCTTATGAATGCATTAAAAATTTTGGATATTACAGTTATAGAAAATAACAATAATAAATTAAGAATGTTAAAAAAAAATTATAAAAATATTAATATTTTAAAAAATATTAAAACTAGAGATGAAAAAAAATTTGACCTAGCATTTGAAACCACTGGCAATAAAAAACTTATCGAATACAGTTATAATAATATTAAAAACATTGGAAAATTAGTACTTATTGGAGTTCCCCATCATAAACAAAAGGTTAATATAAATACTCTTGGAATTAATTATGGTAAAAAAATTATTGGAAGTTATGGCGGCAATATAAGGCCTGATGTCGATATCCCTAAAATTGCAAACTTTATAAAAAATAAGAACATAAATTTAAATAATTTTTTATGTGGACCTTATAATTTTCTAAATATAAACGATGTTTTAAAGAAATTGAAAAAAGGTAAAATAATCAAAAAACCAATTATAAAATTTTAAATGAAAAATTTATTATTTATTGGTGCATCAGGATTAATAGGTACAAGCTTTTTAGAGCAAAATAAAAAAAAATACAATATTACCTATACACATAATAAGAATAAATTTAAAAAATCAATTAAATTTGATGTTAGAAAAAATAAAATTTCGGATTTAATTAAAAAAATTAAACCAGTTAATGCAATTATTTATGCACCTACAATTTCAAATCATACGAATGTTTTTAATCAAAAAAAAGTGAGTAATTTAATAAATGTAAAAAGTAACCTAAATCAAATAAAACAATTAAGGCAACTTAACTGTAAGGTGATATTCTTATCTACTCAGTTAGTATATAATGGGAAAAAAGGTTTCTATAAGGAAAATGACTCCAAAAATCCAACATTACTCTATGCCAAACAAAAACTTGAAATAGAAAATTATATAAAGAAAAATATTAAAAATTATCTAATTTTAAGATTAGGTAAAGTTATTGGTATAAAAAAAGATAAAAAGGATCCCATAAACTATTTTATTAAAAAAATCACAGAGGATAACATATATAAGCTTGCTACCGACCAATATTCAAACTTTCTATACATTAATGATCTTATAAATATTCTTGTGATAGGTATTGAACAAAACATCTCTGGAATATTTAATGTTGGTGGTAGTCTTAGGGCAAGCAGATATGATTTTTATACTCAAATCCTAAAACAAAATAATATTACAAAATTTAATCATAAGATCAAAAAATGTAAAATAAATGATTTAAATTTTACAGAGAAACAACCTAAGGATACATCGTTAAATATCAGTAAACTCAAAAAAGTATTTAAATATAAGCCTGATTCTTACGTGACTTTTCTTAAAAAAATTAAAATAAATTAATATTTATTAAAATGAATAAAAAAATTTACAATGTAAAAAATTATTGTCGACTTTGTAAATCTAAAAAACTTAAATTATCTTTCGATTTAGGATTGAGTCCAATAGGAGATGAGTACACATCAAAAAAAAATAAATCTCCTTTAATGCCTCTTAAAATTTTATCTTGTATTAGCTGTGGATTTAAACAGCTCTCCATAGTTGTAAATGAAGACAGAGTGTATGGAGAATATTTGTATACTACTAGTACCTCTACTGGTTTAAAAGAACATTTTATTAAAAGTTATAAATTTATTGAAAAGAAAATTAATTTAAAAAAAAAAGATTTAATAATAGACATAGGTAGTAATGATGGAAGTAATTTAGAGATATTTAAAAGAGCTGGATATCATACGTTGGGTATTGAGCCATCTAAAAATCTTTGTTTAATTGCAAGAAGTAAAAAAATAGATACTCTTAATGGAAAATTAACAGACAATGTTGTTAAAAAAATTATTAAAAATAAGGGCTATCCGAAATTAATTTGTATATATAATTTGATGGCAAACATAGATAATCTTGATGACTTTACCCTAAAACTAACAAAGTTAATGAAAAAAGATACCATAATTGCAGTTGAAAGTTTCTCTCTTGCTGGGATAGTGGAAAAAAATTTATTTGACAATATTTATCATGAACATTTATCCTATTTTCATATCGGGCCATTAATTAAATACTTCGAAAAGTTTGATTTAGAAATTTTTCATGCCGAAAACAATAATATAAAAGGTGGATCTATAAAATTTTTTTTGAGAACTAAACAAAATTTAAAGATAAATTTAAAAAAAAGTCTTAATTACGAAAAAAAATTAAAACTAAATTCTATAAATGCATTCAAAAAGATAATCAAAATAAATAAAAAAAACATTATTAAAATTAAGAAATTTGTAGATTCAATAAAAGGTCAAATAATTGCTGGCTATGGTGCTTCTTGTGGATCTACAGTGCTCATACATTATTACAATATTAAAAACAAAATTGATATTTTTTTAGATGATGAAAAAAGAAGAAAAAAACTTTATGCTCCATCAACAAACATCAAAGTATACAACCCTAACACCACTATTTTGAAAAAAGTAAACGTAGTACTAATAATTTCTTGGAGATATGAAGGTATTATTTTAAAGAATTTTAAAAAAAAATACCCTAAGATATTTAAAGAACAACAATGGTATGCTCTTTTACCAAAAATTAAAAAAATTAATTAAATTTAAAATGAAAAATTTAAAAAAAGATAATTCTTCTTTATCATTAAGTTTTCGTTTTAATAAAAAAATACAGAGTATTACAAAAAAATTTTTAGATAAGAAAATCAAAATTAAGAAAGATATTTATAGATACTGTTTGAATAGATCAAAAAATGATAAATTACATCAAATGATTATTTTTCAAACTAAAAATTATGCTGGAGAAATTAAGAAACACCCACTTAAAGATAAAAGTTATCACTTAATTAGAGGAAAACAACTTGTTACAATTTATGATAACAAAGGAAAAGTTAAAAAAAAAATAATTATGAATAGAAATAATTTTTTTTTGTGGATTGAAAAAAATACTTATCATAATAACTTAACTTTAAATAATAAATCAATTCATGTAGAAACAATATCAGGTCCATTTGATAAAAAAACTGATAGAAAGTATCTAAAGTAGTATGAAAAAAATCAAATGGTGGAAAAATAACAACTTACTTGCTGGGAATAAGAAAATTAAATTTGATATTAATAAAAATTATATATCAGTTTTAGAAAAAAAATTAGCAAAAATTCTTAATGTTAAATATGTTGTTTTTACTACTAGTGGTTCCTCTGCTTTAACTTTGGCCTTTTACTGTATTGATATTAATATCAAAAAAAAAATAGTTATTCCTAACAGAACTTGGGTAGCAACTGCTCATGCAGCATATAATTTGAATTATAAAATACAATTAGAAGACATAGATGCTAAAAATATGCATCAAAAGATACCAATAAAACAAATTATAAATCAAAATAATATTGGTTGCTTAGTTCTAGTAAGTTTAAATGGTAGAGTAAATTATATTAATCATATTAAAAAAATTATAAAAAAAAGAAAAATAATCATAATTGAGGATAATGCTCAAAGCTTCTTATCTGGTGATAAAAAAAAATACATGAATTCAGAAACTAAGGTTGCTTGCTACTCCACAGGCTCAACTAAATTGCTCAATACACTTCAAGGGGGATTTTGCGCAACTAATGATAAGAGCATATATAAAAAAATTATATTAGCTAGAAACCATGGGGTATATGATTTATTTACAGATAGATGGAAAACTCCTGGCTTCAATCTTAAACCAAATAATTTTCAATGTTACATTGGGTTGTCTGAACTCAAAAATGCTTATCTTAAAAAGAAGCAGTGTATTAAAATTAATAATTTATATGTTAAGAATATTAAGAATAAAAAAATTAAACTTTTAACAGTAAACTATAAAACAGGTGAGTTTCCAATTTATGTTCAGGCTTTAGTTGAAAATAGATTAAAATTTAAAAAATATTTATCTAAAAAAAGAATTGAAATAAGATATTTTCCTCCTTCTTTAAATGAAGCTAAATACCTAAGCTTTAATTCTAAAAAAAAATTTAAAAATTCAGAATTATTATCAAAAAAAGGGGTTTACTTACCTTGTGGGCCATCTCAAAATATTAATGAAATTAAAGCAGTAATTAAAATTATAAATGAATACTAATATTTATAAACTTTTTTTAAATTTAATTTGAATTCAATTCTATTTTTTCTATTTCCTGCATTATTAGTTTGTTCATTTTCCTACTTCCTTCATAGGAAGGGTGGTGAGTGTCATATATATAGATATTCTTGTCATCATAAAAAAAACATTGATTTACAGGACAGAATGTTTTTTCTAAATTAATTTTATAAATATTTTTAAAATTTATACTTTCCAAAAAATTTATTTCTTCTGAAAAATAATCCCTATAAATTTTTATTGGATAATTAATTTTATCAGTTAAGTAATTGTCTGGGCTTTTTTTATGTATTTCAAAATCTGGATTTATTAATCCACTTTTATTTTTACTTCTTAATATTCTATATAGAGTATGTTTGGGTGTCACTGGTGTTGGATATAAAAGTATGATTTTATTATTTTTAGATAAATCAATTAAAGTATCTTTAAATTTCTTTTTTAATAATTTCTTTTTGTCATAAAAATTTAAATCTATATTTTTGGGATCAGACCATGTAATTGGAACTTTTTCTCTAATAATAGACTCTTCTTCACGTTTGAAATCTTTTCCAAAAATCGAATCGTAGCGACCATAAATTATTATATAGGTATTTTTATGAGTTCTGTTTTTAATAAAATCTGTTCTATACTTATGAATATTTTCATCAAATTTTATAACTTTATTTTTATAATCATATCTAATAAAATTAGGTAAATAAAAATATCCACCATAAGTCATGGTTATTAATCTAAATTTTGTATCTGAAATCTGTTCAACTAAATTTTTTAATAAGGAGTCGCTCAAAGAGTCTCCTAATAAGATAATATCTCCATCATTATCTGATAATTCATTGAATGTACAAAAACCTTCTGCCCCCAATCTGCTATGACACCTAATTTTATTTTGCGATATAGTTCTATAATCTTGGTTTTTGTAAGTGTTGACAATAAGTTCTGGAAAATGACTTCTTTTTTCAAAACCCTTCTTATAAATACTTGCAATATTAAATACTAAAATTGATAAGATAACTATAACTAAAATTTTTATTATTGAAGTAAATTTATAATTTTTATCTCTAAATGGTCTTTCAACAAAAAAATAAGAAAGAATAGATAATAATAATGTAATTATTATAAGTAATAATATGATTAAAAAATCATTTTGTTGCAAAAAACTAGATACTCTAGCAAAAGAAAAAATAGGAAAATGCCAAAGATATAATGAATAAGAAATTAAGCCAGTTCCTACAAATAATTTTGATGAAAGAATTTTAGTGATTAATTCATTTTTATCAGAGAACCATATTATCAAGCAAACTCCAATAATTGGAGAAAGTGTATAGAAAGATGGATGAAAAATTTCATCATCTAATCGAGTGTCGGGTGTAACTAGTTGAAAATCTGGAAAAAATAACATTGAGTGAATTATTAAAATCAATCCTACACCTGGTAAAAACAATGATAATTTTTTTATTTTATTTCTATGACCTAGTGAAACTTCAAAATATGCCAATATTGACCCTGCTAATAACTCCCAACCTCGTGTTGGCAAAATATAAAAATTGAATGTTGGATAGTTTTTACTCCCCCACTCAGCTGATCCAATGCTGACTAAAAAACCAAGTACTAAAATATGTATTAGGTATTTTTTAAAATATTTGAATGTTAAAAGTAAAACTACTGGAAATAAAATATAATACTGTTCTTCAACTGATAATGACCAAGTATGAAGAAATGGTTTAAACAAACTACTCTCAGCACCATATTGTTGGCCTGAGAACCAAAAATAAATATTAGAAGTAAATCCTAAAGAATAAAGAATAGATTTTGAAAAATCTATTAAAGTATGTGGAAGCAGAAAAAACCAGGCAAAAGGTAGTGAAATTAACATTACTAATAATAATACGGGCAATATTCTTCTTATTCTTCTTTGATAGAAATATTTAAATGAGAAAGATCCTGTTGTTATCAATTCCTTGTAAATTATTGATGTAATTAAGTATCCAGAAATTACAAAAAATATATCAACCCCAATAAACCCACCTTCTAAAATTCTATGATCAAATAGGGATAAATGAGCGTGGTAAATAATTACAGATACAACTGCAATAGCTCTTAAACCATCAATTTCTGGTCGATAATTAAGTTTCATTTAATAAACACTTATCACATTAAATTTACAGTTAAAAAGTTATTTATTATCCAAAAAAATTACCTGAATATGAGTCCGTTGATAAATTTCCAACTGGTCCTAGTGGATTGTACCTAAACGGGATTCGAATGATTGATCTTTCAGCACCTGGAATTGACTTTCCTCTTTTGTGAAAACCATGAACATTTGTAATAATCAAAGTATTAGCAGGACAAGCTACTTTGATTTCCTCTTTTAGAAGTTTTTCAAAATAATTTTTGAAAAATATTTTATCAAGGTGTTTTTGAATTCTCCAGCCCTCTATATGAGAATCTTTTAATTGACCTCTCATAAATTCAAAAACTAATCTTTGAAATTTATTTTTATGTGAATTTTTACAATAAACAAATGGACCACTATCCATTTCTACATCATTCATATAAAATAAAACTTTATGTGAATGAAAATGAACATCGGCATGAAATAAAACATTATTATCACTGTCATTTTTAGGATCTCCAAATTTTGTAGTCTCTAGATCTAATTTTTTAAATTGCTCAACTACTTTGGTGCCTTCGGCTGAAGATATTAATCTAATTAATTTCTTATTGCTTGCAAATTTCTTAATTGCAGGAAATTTATCAAAATCGTTTTCTTTTACATAATGAATATTTACTTCTATTGATCCATGTTTAACAACTCTCGAATTTTCTGATTTCGAAACTGTATCAAATTCTTGTTTTAAATTTTTAAAATCTTCTTCTGGTAGAAAATTAGGAATTATCAAAATACCATTTTTAATTAATTTATTTTCATCACTACTTTGAGGTCTGCAATTTTTAAATCTTCTTAATTGGATTAGCATATTAGCAAAAATTGTTCTAAGAACTGGTACCCCAAATTTATTTGCCAAGGGGGAGGGAATAATATGATTTTGACTTACAATATAATCCCAAGTACTTTTTTTTTTCATAAAATCAAAAATACAACAAATTTTTTAATAAGACTATAAATAAACACTAATTAATTTAAAATATTTTCTAAATTTAAATAGATTTATAATGGATTTTATTTTTAATAATAATTAAATTTATCAAGTTCTAAATTTATATTTTTATCAAATTCCATATTTTTTTTTTTATAAAATAGCTTTATTTCTTCAATACGATTAATTTTATTTTTATTATAAATGTTTAGTTTTTTTCTAAATAAAAATTTAAAAATTACTTTATCCAAAAAATTTAAGTATACCATAGAAAAAGAGTTAAGCGTTTTTTCGAATTTATAATTTTGATAAGGTGGTTTCATATTTGTATCAACACCAAGAAATTTGAAAATTTTATATACTTGATAAATTAATGTTAAAATCAAAACATGAGTTTTTTTTAAATAAAATAAAACCTAACAAGTTAGTTTCCTCGAGTTTATTAGACTTGTTTTTATAATTAAAATCAATTTTAAATTTTAAATCAATAACATTAATAAAATAACTTAATTTTTTAAAAAAAATATCAGGATTAGACTTAAGTTCTTCATATATTAAAAAAATTACCCTATTTTTTTTTTATCTTTATAAAGTTCAATGTATGGATTAAGTAACAAACTATAATCAAACATTTTATAATTTGTAATTTCTTTACAATTTAATATATTTTGATTTTTAACAAAATTCTCATCTGCACTTGTATATTCGTCAAATGGTATTTTTACTCTTTTTTTTATTCCAGCAACCCATTGGGAATAAATAGATGTTTTTTGATCTCTAAGTACAACTATATATTTTGGATTATTAAACAAATTTTCTAGCACATAAAATCTTTTATCAAAATCAGAATGACCATTATGCCTATGGCCAAAAAATCCTGATGATTGGATAATTATATTAGGCTTTTTTATATTAGATAAAATATCTGAAATTATTTTCTTACCCTTTTCTAAGGTTAAATCTGAATAAACTACTTTTAAAAACGTATGATAAAAAATATTATTTTTTCCTTTATAAAATGTAAAAACTTCAAAATTTTCTTTATCTAATTTTTCAATATAATTTTCAGCTATAAACTCAGTGGCTGTTTTATATAGACCACCATATATAAAGACATTTTTTTTCACTTGATAATTATGATTTTATTCTAAAAAGGTAATCTTTGTCATCTTTTGTGTTTAGCTTCTTCTTTTTTTTGCTTCTTTCAAAGACTTTTATGCATCTTTTTAAAAATCTCACACATTCTACTGGATTGGCACCTATTGCTGTTTCAGCAGCCAGGACCAAACCTTTGGCACCTTCTTTTAAGGTTGAATAAACATCATGACTTTCAGCTCTGGTAGGTTGATTTTCTTTAATCATGTTTTCTAATAAGTTAGTTGCAACATAAGTTGGTATATTTAATTTTTTAGAGCGATTAATTATATTTTCTTGAGCCATTGGAACCTTCTCAATTGGGACATATCTAGAAAGGTCGCCTCTATCAATCAATAATGCGTTTGAATGTTTGCTAATTTTATCAAGATTAATAATTGCATTTTGCGTCTCTATTTTTGAAATTACAAAAGAGTCTTGTCCTACAATTTTTTTTACCTCTTCTAAATCATCTTGGTGATTTACAAATGAAATTGCGAAGTATTTTATATTAAATTTTCTTGAAAGTAAGCCATATAAAATGATTGTAAATTTATTGGCAATCATTTCAGCAATTGTTTTATTAATATCTTAAACTAAAAATTTTTTTCAGTGCATAAATCAAGCCAATTGAGCTATTAGTACTGGT
>ENA-UOXV01000298-UOXV01000298.1-marine-metagenome-genome-assembly--contig:-NODE-298-length-68196-cov-149.530459_pt1 | contig 68196 bp, 65 predicted proteins | sample MGYA00238165_ERZ766961 | MGnify/ENA primary metagenome ERZ766961 (study PRJEB28924, sample SAMN03173240) | marine metagenome | biome: Marine; feature: Water; material: Subsurface seawater | place: North...
TTTTCTCTTATTCTTGCGCCTCTCTATCTTTATTTTCACCTGAAACACATAATCATTATACTAACAGTAATGATAGTTCAAGCAAAAATGAACCTGTTGTAAATCAGGCAAATACTATAAATTTATTTAACGGAAGTGATTTAAATGGATGGATTATTTATGGAACTGAAAAGTGGTATGTAGAGGACGGATTATTGATTTGTGAAAGTGGTCCAAATGCTGAATACGGATATCTTGGTACCGATGAATTTTATAAAAATTTCGTTTTAAATCTTGAGTTTATGCAAGAAGCAAACGGAAATAGTGGTGTTTTTTTTAGATCAACTGTTGAAGGAACTAAAGTTAGTGGTTGGCAGGTTGAAGTAGCTCCACCTGGTTTATATACTGGAGGGGTTTATGAATCATATGGTAGAGGTTGGCTTGTAAAACCTAGTATTGGTAAAGATTCATCTCTAATAATGGGTGATTGGAACAAACTTACTGTGAAAGTTCAGGATGAAACTGTAACTACATGGTTAAACGGAACTAAAATGATTTCATATACAGATAAAAAAATTGGAGAAGCAAATGGAAGAATAGCTTTGCAAATTCATGATGGAGGAGGTATTAAAGTAAAGTGGAAAAATATAAAACTTCAAAAATTATAAACTTTTAAATAATTTTCCTGAAGAGTGATCTTTAGATGCACCTGTAACGCTTTTCAAACAATTTATTTTATTATTGAATCGTAATAGTCCCATATAAGCAAATATTAATGCTTCTTTATTATCAATAATTTTTTTTTCAGGAATTATAACATTACATTTTAGCTTATTTTTTAATTTTTTAATTATAGTTTGGTTATAAGTTCCTCCTCCTGTAATTAGTATAGATTCATTTTCTTTGTTTTCTATTATCGAAATATTAATTTGTTCTGCGATGTGTTCAATAAAGGTTTTTAAAATGTCATTATTATTAATTGAAAAAGAATCAATTAATGGTATTATCTTTTCATTTACAAACTCTATTCCTAATGATTTAGGTCCTTTAGTTTTATAGTACTCTAACGAATTTAGTTTGTTAAATAATTTATAATTCACATTCCCTTTTTCAGAAAATTTACCGTTTTTATCATAAGGATATCCCAATTTTTTAGAATAATAATTTAGAACTGTATTTACAGGACAAATATCGAAAGCTTTGATTAATTTGTTTTTTTTTATTGAAATATTTCCAAAACCTCCAAGGTTTAAACAATATTTATAGTTTTTAAATATATTTAAGTCGCCAATAGGTACCAATGGAGCACCTTGTCCTCCAAGTTCCACGTCTTGAGTTCTAAAGTCGCATATTAAACTAATTTTTGTTCTATCAAATATTACACTTCCTTTCCCAATTTGTTTGGTAATTCCTTTTTTCGGATCATGAAAAACTGTATGACCATGGGACGAAACTAAATCTACCTTTGGATTTCCAATTTTTAGAATAAATTTATTAATATTATCACCTATTAGTTTTCCAAACTCATTATCTAGTTTATTAAGTTCGTTTAATCCTAGGTTAATTGCATTTGAAAGTTTGTCGGTCCAATCTGAAGAGTAATTATATGTTTTACTGTTTATTATATTGAAATCAGAATAATCATCACAATTAAATGAAACTAAACAAATGTCAAGTCCATCAAGAGATGTTCCACTCATAATACCAATAACGTTAATAGATTTTGAACACATACGTATAAATATGTATTAAAATAATTAAAAACTTTGGATTTAATTAATAATAGAGGATAGCTCAGAAATTGTCTGAGTAGGATTTTCAGATTTAAATACAAAACTACCGGCTACTAGCGCATTAGCACCACAATCTGTTAATTTTTTTGCATTTTGTGAATTGACTCCACCATCAATTTCAATTATAGCGTTAGAATTTTGTTCTTTAATTAATGATTTAAGTTCCTTGACTTTATCATAAGTACTCTCTATAAAAGATTGACCACCAAACCCGGGGTTTACACTCATTACACATACTAAATCAAGATCTTTTATAATTGATTTTAAAGTCGATATGGGTGTATGAGGGTTGATTGCTACCCCTGCCTTCATTTTCAAATCTTTTATCCTCTGAACAGTTCTGTGAAGATGATTACATGCTTCGTAATGTACGGTAAGTATATCAGCTCCAAGTTCAGCAAAGTTTTCTATATAATTGTCAGGATTGACAATCATCAAATGTACATCTAAAGTTTTTTTTGCATTTTCTTTTAAAACCTTCATTATCGGAGTCCCAAAAGAAATATTTGGAACAAAAACTCCATCCATAACATCAATATGAAACCAATTTGCTTCACTATTATTAACCATTTCAATCTCACTATAAAGATTTCCAAAATCACAAGCAAGCATTGATGGAGCAATGATATTCATTATTAACCTAAATAAGTTTTTAATATTCTACTTCTGGAAGTATGTTTAAGTCTTCTAATAGCTTTTTCTTTGATTTGTCTAACTCTTTCTCTAGTAAGATCAAATGTTTCTCCTATTTCTTCAAGTGTCATAGCATGTTTTTCTCCCAAACCAAAGTACAACCTAACAACGTCAGCTTCTCTTGGTGTTAAGGTTTCAAGAGCTCTTTCAATTTCAGTTCTTAAAGATTCGTGAAGTAAATTTCTGTCAGGATTTGGTGATTCACCACTACGAAGAACATCATAAAGATTAGAATCTTCTCCCTCAACTAATGGAGCATCCATTGACACATGTCTTCCAGAATTCTTCATCGATTCTTTAACATCAGAAACTGTCATGTCTAATTCTTTCGCAATTTCTTCTGCAGAAGGAACACGTTCGTTAGCCTGCTCCAAAAAAGCATACATTTTATTAATTTTATTTATAGAACCAATCTTGTTTAATGGAAGTCTAACAATTCTTGATTGTTCTGCAAGTGCTTGTAATATTGATTGACGAATCCACCATACTGCATATGAAATAAATTTAAAACCTCTAGTTTCATCAAATCTTCTTGCAGCCTTTATTAACCCTAGATTACCTTCGTTAATCAAATCGGGAAGAGTAAGACCTTGATTTTGATATTGTTTTGCTACAGAAACAACAAATCTTAAGTTAGCTTTTGTGAGTTTATCTAATGCATTTTCATCTCCAGCTCTAATTTTTTGAGCTAATTCAACCTCTTCTTCAGCAGTAATTAAATCAACTTTTCCTATTTCTTGTAAATATTTATCTAATGAAGCTGTTTCTCTATTTGTTACCTGTTTTGTGATTTTTAATTGTCTCATTATTCAGTATTAGACTTATTATACGTTAAAAGTTTTAAAAAGGTTACAATAATTAGTTATTATCTTTTTCCTCTATTATCTCTTCCTCTGTTATCTCTTCCTCTATTATCAGATCTAGGAGCTCTTGGTGGCCTTTCAACATAACCTTCAGGCTTTTCTAGCAATGCTTTTCTAGAAACTTTTTCTTTTCTAGTTCTAGGGTCTGTACCAAAATATTTAACCTCTAATTCATCACCAAGTTTAAGAACATCACTAACATTTTCTGTTCTTTCCCATGCAATTTCACTAACGTGTAATAAAACTTCGTTTCCAGGTGCTTCTAAATATTCAACTACTGCTCCAAAGTCCAACATTTTTATTACTTTAACCTTGTAAGAGTTTCCTTTTTCTGGTTTAAATAAAAGTGAATCTATTTTTGCAAGAACAGAGTCAATTCCCTCTTGATCAGTTCCAAGAATTTCCACGATTCCTTCTTCTGTCTCTGGATCCTCATTTATAACTATTGTACAACCAGTAGTTTTTTGCAATTCTTGTATTACTTTACCACCAGGTCCAATGAATGGTCCTATGAATTCATTTGGAATTCTACTAGTCACCATTTTCGGAGAATGAGATTTAACATCTTCATTTGGTCTTTCAATAGTTTCAGTTATTTTATTTAAAATATGTAACCTTCCTTCTCTAGCTTGTTTAAGTGCATTTACTAAAATTTCATATGATAGACCTTTTATTTTAATATCCATTTGGCAAGCTGTTATTCCTTCAGAAGTTCCAGTTACTTTAAAGTCCATATCTCCAAGATGATCTTCATCACCTAAAATATCACTCAAAACCGCATATCTGTCTCCATCAGAAATTAATCCCATTGCTATTCCAGAGACAGGTCTAGTTATTTGAACTCCTGCGTCCATAAGAGCCATTGTACCTGAACATACGGTCGCCATAGAAGATGAACCGTTAGACTCAAGAACCTCACTAACAACTCTCACAGTATAAGGACAATTATCAGGTATCATCCCTTTTAAACCTCTTTGAGCAAGATTACCATGTCCCACTTCTCTTCTTGATGTTCCTCTTAGGGGTCTAGCTTCTCCTGTACAAAATGGAGGGAAATTATAATGAAGATAAAAAGTCTCTTCACCTTCATAAGATGGCATATCAATTTTATTAGCTTCTCTTGATGTTCCAAGAGTAACAGTGGCTAAGGCCTGAGTTTCTCCTCTTGTAAATATAGCAGATCCATGAGTAGATGGTAAGTAATCAACTTCACACCATATATCTCTAATTTCATCCGTTTTTCTTCCGTCAAGTCTTATTCCTTCACTTAATGTTAATTCTCTAACAGCTTCTTTTTGAGATTTGTTAAAATATTTACTGATTAATTTTCCGTGTTCTTCAATTTCTTCATCTGTAAATGAAGCTTTTATTTCGTCTTTAACACTTGCAAAAGCTAAACTACGTTCAGCTTTGGAAGTACCTTTTTTTGCAATGTCATAACATTTAGTATAAGAAGCATCATGAATTCTTTTAGCTAGTTCTTCATTTTCAACACTAGTTTCGTATTCTCTAACTTCTTTTTTTCCAACAGCGTTAGCTAATCTTTCTTGGGCTTCAATTTGAATTTTTATAGATTCGTGAGCAAATTTTATGGCATCTGCCATTTCTTCTTCACTACATTCATCCATTTCACCCTCAACCATCATTACTGAATCAGCAGAAGCTCCAACCATTATTTCTATATCAGCGTTAGCTAATTGAGCTCTGCTAGGATTAATAACAAATTTACCATCGATTCTTGCTACACGAGCTTCTGAAATTGCACATTCAAATGGAAAGTCACTTAATTGAATTGCAGCAGATGCTGCAAGTCCAGCAAGAGCATCAGGCATTACATCCTCATCATGGGACATTAATTGAATCATGACCTGAACTTCAGAATGATAATCTTTTGGAAATAGTGGACGTAAAACTCTGTCTACTAATCTCATTGTTAATACTTCGCCGTCACTAGGTCTTGCTTCTCTTTTGAAAAAACCTCCTGGATATCTTCCCGCAGCAGCAAATTTTTCTCTGTAATCGACCGTTAGAGGAAGGAAGTCAACATTACTGGCTTCATAGTTAGATACAACAGTACATAAAAGCATTGCTTTACCCATTTGAACAACTACTGAACCATGTGCTTGCTTTGCAAGTTTACCAGTTTCTAGTGTTATTGTTCTTCCATCACCTAAATCGATGGATTCGTTATAAGTTTTGATTTTCATATTTTTCATTAAATTAATTAAGTTGTGTTGTGTCTTAGTAGAATACCAATGAAAAACTGTGTAAAAACTATTTACGTAAGTTTAATTTTTTGATTATTTCACGGTATCTATTAATATCTTTTTTCTTTAGATAACTCAACAAACTTTTTCTTTTACCAACCATCATTACTAAAGATCTTTCAGTGTTATAATCTTTTCTATTCTTTTTAAGATGTTCTGTTAAATGATTAATTCGTTTTGTGAATAATGCAATTTGACCTTCAGCTGAACCAGTATCGGATTCTGATTTACCGTGTTCTTTGAAGATTTCTTTTTTGTTTTCTTTTGTTAAATACATGCCAATATTATTTTAAATGATTTTTATGTAGCTAATTAAATTTTAATTAGCGCGGCAAATATAAGATTATATTTGATAAAAATGTAATTTTAAATTGACCTTAATGGTCTGTTGAGAATTAAATCAAAATAAAGATTAATTTTTTTCTTAATTTCAGTTCTAGAGCTGATAAAGTCTAAAAATCCGTGTTCCAATAAAAATTCAGAAGTTTGGAAGCCTTCCGGCAAGTCTTTTCCTGTCGTGTCTTTGACAACTCTTGGACCAGCAAATGCTATCAATGCTCCAGGCTCTGATATGTTTATGTCACCAAGCATTGCAAAAGATGCAGTAGTTCCACCTGTAGTTGGGTCAGTACATAATGATACGTAAGGTATTTTATTATTAGCTAACTGAGCTAGTTTAGCCGACGTCTTAGCCATTTGCATTAAAGATATTGCTCCTTCCATCATTCTAGCTCCACCTGATTTTGAAATTATAATTAAAGGAATTTTCTTTTTAATAGCTATGTCAACTGCTCTACTTATTTTTTCACCAACTACTGAACCCATAGACCCTCCAATAAACTTAAAGTCCATACATGCTATAACAACATTCTCACCACCAGATTTACCAATGGCAACTTTAATAGCATCTTTTAAGCCTGTCTTTTTTCTTGCGTCTTTGGTTCTTTGTTTGTATGATTTTTTATCACTAAATTTTAAAGGGTCCTTAGCCTTAATATTTTCATCTATTTCTTTGAAATTATCATCAAATAAAATATTAAAATATTCTTGACTACCAATTCTAATATGAAAACCATCTTCAGGAGAAACAAATGAATTATTTTCTAGCTCTTCAGTATCAATAATTTTTCCAGTAGGAGTTTTATGCCATAAACCCTCTGGTGTATCTTTTTTTTCTTCAGTTGAAGTATGTATTCCTTTTGTTTTTCTTTTAAACCAAGCCATATAATGGATGTTTACTCAAATATACTAAACCAAATTTAGTTCAAGGTATCAACGTTATTAAGATCTTCAAATGCTTGAGTAAGTCTAGATATAAAACTTTCTTCAGCTTTTCTTAACCAAACTCTTGGATCATAATACTTTTTATTTGGGATATCATTACCTTCAGAATTTCCAATTTGAGATTTTAAGTAATCTGTATTCGTTTTAAAGTAATCTCTAATTCCACACATAAACGCATATTGCATATCGGTATCAATATTCATTTTTATAGCTCCATAATCAATAGCTTCCCTAATTTCTTTTACTGAAGAGCCAGACCCTCCGTGAAAAACAAAATTTATAGTATTATGTTCCACATTATATTTTTTTGAAACAAAATCCTGAGAATTTTTTAAGATTTTTGGAGTTAATTTTACATTTCCCGGTTTGTAAACTCCATGAACATTTCCAAATGCAGCAGCAATAGTAAATTTATCACTGATTTTTGATAATTCTTCATAAGCATATGCAACTTCTTCAGGTTGAGTATAGAGTTTCGAATCATCAATGTCAGTATTATCAACTCCATCTTCTTCACCGCCTGTAATACCTAATTCAATTTCTAATGTCATCCCAATTTTACTCATCCTTTTTAAATATTCTTTACATATAGAAATGTTTTCCTTAATCGGTTCCTCGGAAAGATCAATCATATGTGAGCTGAATAAAGATTTTCCTGTTTTTTCAAAGTGATCTTCACTAGCTAAAAGTAATCCGTCAATCCAAGGTAAAAGTTTTTTAGCTGCATGATCTGTATGTAGGATGACAGGAACATCATAAGCTTCTGAAAGTTCATGAACATGTTTTGCACCAGCTATTGCACCTTTAATAGCGGCATTTTGATTTTCATTAGAAAGTCCTTTTCCAGCATTAAAAACAGCTCCTCCGTTTGAAAATTGAATTATTACTGGAGCGTTTAATTTTGATGCTGTTTCTAAAACTCCGTTAATTGAATTTGATCCAATTACATTTACAGCAGGTAATGCAAATTTTTTTGCTTTTGCCAGATTAAAAATTTCTTGAACTTCGTCACCTGTGGCAACACCTCCTTTAATTTGATTACTCATTTTTAATTTTTGATTAGTGCGCTAAATTAAAAAGAATTATTGGTCCTAAAAAGGATAATTTAAACCAATATTGAACACAGCTTTTTTTAAATTAAAATCAGTTAACCATCTCTCGTTGCTTTCAAGTACTGGGTTGTAAGTTTTTAGTCCCATGTCTAATCTTAAAATAAAATAACCAATGTTATACCTTAATCCAATACCGCTTCCTATTGCTATTTCGTCTAAATCTTTTAAGCTATTAAATTTTCTTTTAGAATCTTTTGTGTCATCAAATACATTCCATATGTTTCCTATATCGGTAAATAAAGCACCATCTATACGTCCAAGGATTTTAAACCTGTATTCAATATTCATGGCTATTTTCATATTTGCTTCATTGAATTCACTTAAAGCTTCACTACTACCGGGACCAAGTCTGTAAACCTCCCAAGCTCTGTTGTCGTTTGATCCACCTGCAAAAAATGATTTTGAAAAAGGAATGTTATTTGAATTTCCAAACGGAATAGCTAATCCAAAAAATGATCTAAAAGCTATAATAGAATTTAATCCAATTGGCCAATGTTTGATATAACCAGTCTCAGTTTTTATAAATTGTGAGAATGTTAATCCTAAAACTTTGTTTTTACCAAACTCGTCCTTCGAAACATTTAAAAGATTGCTGGTAAGATTTGTTAAATTTCCTGCAAGCTCAACTTTTAATTTAAATTCTGAAAATTCATTATTATATATATTATTTATTGACTTATTTGATAAAGAAAAACTTGACCCTATTATTAAATTGTTTGATGTTAGTCTGTTTTTTCTGTCATTTAAATAATTGATTGTGTTAAAATCTTCGTTTGTAACTGCAAATTGTTTTGAAACAATTTCACTTATAAATGAATCAATTCCACTTGGAATGATTAAGTTATTGTTAGCATCTAAATAATTGGAGGATGTACTATAGTTTTTGGCAATATTATTTATAGATTTAAATGAATTAGAATAAATATTAAAATAATTGACAATATTTTTATTGTTAACTAATTCAACATTTATCAAACTAAGATTATTTTTTCTATTTTTTTTATCAGTCCAGTCGTAATTTAAATCAAATCTAAAATTTTGTCTGTCTAATCCAATATTCGTTTGGTTGGATGTTCCGATATTTAAATATGTAATAGGCTTGTTTTCTAACTTAACTAATTTTTTTAGATTTAATGAAGGAAAGAGTTTAGGAAATTTAAATCTAACATCAAATCCATACTCAGAAATAGTAGTATTTGCAGACTTACCTACGGTAGCTCGAGTTGTAAATTCTAATTTTTCACCTGACCTAAATACATTTCTGTTAATTAAAGATGATTCAAATGCTATTCCAATATCTTCTATATTGGAGTGTTTAAGATCTAGCCCAAATCTGAATGAATATTTTTTTTTTGGTACCAAATATATATTGGCTTCTAATTCTTTATTAGATTCATTTAAATAGTTGTAATTAATTGAAGGGTATTGAAAATTATCGAATTTATTTAATAGATTAATAGTTTTAGTTCTTTTAGAATCGCTGTAAAAATCATTTTTTTTAACAAGAATTAAATCTGACAATACTTTGGGCTTGTAGTCTAATTGAAAATTAGAATAAAAATTAATGGAGTCGTAACTAAATATTTTTTTAGTTTTAGTATTTAAATCTTCTTTTTCTACAAATAAATTTATTTTTTTTATTTTATGTTTTAAATACCTGTTGTCCAATTTATTTTCCTTAATTACTATTTCAACCGGAATTTTGAAATTTAAATTTGTTGTGTCTAAGTTTATTTTAAAAGAAACAGAATTTATCTGAAAATTGTAAATCCCAGAATTTTTAAATAATTTATTAATTCTGTTTCTTTCTAATTCAAATTTCTTTGTGTTAAAAAATGTATTAGGTTTTAAAATTGATTTGTTATTTTCTGAATTAAAAATAGATTCTAAAACTTTAGATTCAATGTTTGTTGACACACTGTCTAACGCGTATTGATTACCAGTTTTTATATTGTAAACAACTTTTCCGAATTTATTATTGTTTTGGTTAATAATTGTTTTAGAAGATATTTTGGAATTAAAATATCCATTATTTTTATAGTATGATTTTAAATTTTCAATTGAAATATTTGTTTTTACAGAGTCGATGATTTCCAATTTTTCTCCATTCTTTTTTTTCCAATTATTTAAATTCTCATAATAACTGTTCAATTGTAAAACTTGTTTTTTTGAAAGTATTGAAATAAGTCTTTTTTTTCTTTTGACTTTTTTGTTAATCCATTTATTAAATATTGAATCACTGTTTTCTTTAGATGACTGGTGTAATTTAGCTGTTAAAGGAAATCCGATTATATAATTATTTTTTTTTTGAGCTAAAAGTGGAGATAATGAATCAGTTTTAACCTTAGATCCATTCACAAAAATTTCATTTGACCTAAGTATTAAATTACCTTTATTTAGATCTTTAGTTATACTGCAACTAATTACAGTAATACAGGTAATTACAAATAATGCTATTTTTGTTATAGTTTTTTTCACTTAAAATAGAATAATTCAAAAATACATCATTATTAATGCTTAGCAAAAACGAAATAAAACTGATAAAAAATTTGAAGCATAAAAAACAGCGTTATTTAAATAAAATGTTTGTTGTTGAGGGAAAAAAATCAGTTTTTGAATTTATTAATTCAAAATTTGTTCTTCACAAATTATTTTCTAAAAACACTTCTGAGTTTAAAATGATTAATGTAAATCAAGTTTCGCATTCAGAACTCGAAAAGATTAGTTATTTAACTAATCCAGATGATCATTTAGCAATTTTTAAAATTCCAAACATTAAATCTATAAATAAAAATAAATTGATTGTTGGCTTAGAATCAATTAATGATCCAGGTAATTTAGGTACAATAATAAGAACATGTGAATGGTTTGGTATAAAGGATATAGTTTGTTCCTTAGATTCAGTAGATTGTTATAATCCTAAAGTAGTCCAATCAGCAATGGGTTCTTTGTCTCGAATTAATATTACATACTTAGACTTGAAAAATTTTTTAAAATCAGAACCATTAAACAAATTCGGAACATTTATTAATGGCCAATCAGTTTTTGAAAACAAAATTCGCACAGATAAAGGAATTGTAGTATTTGGAAACGAAGCAAATGGAATTTCTAATAAACTTAGGTCGTTAATTGATATTGAGTTAACCATTCCAAGATTTAATAATAAAAGTTATCCTGAAAGTTTAAACCTTTCAAATTCTTTAGGAATTATTTTATCTGAGTTTTCAAGAAAATCTAATGAAAAGAAAAATTAATAAAAATTGCTCTAGTAGACATTTTATTAATATTTCCAGTCCAGGGACTGTTTGGATCTAGATCAGGAACTACCTCGTTTTTTAACGAAAAAACACCTCTAATTGAGGGAGAAAATTTAAAATATTGAAGATAAAAATCAATTCCAAAACCTAATTCATAATAAAAAGAATTAGTTTTTAATCTAAACACCCCGTTATTATTATCTTCAGGACTGTCTTGATTACTAGAAAGATTAAATGATGTTGATAATCCACCTAGGACATAGGGTTTTAGATTATTATATCTTTTGGCACTATATTTTATTAAAAGTGGCAAGTGAATATATGTTGATTTTAATGTTCTAAGTGTATCAATATTTTTTGTGAATTTTTGTCTATCATAAAAAATTACTTCGGATTTATTTGTGTATAAACCTGGCTCAAACCTTAGATTAATATTTTTTCTCAATTTCAAATCTCCAATCAAGCCTACATTAATACCCATTTTATCACCAACAAGAGTTCTTTTCTCTGGATTTATTTTATAGTCTAACTTGTAGTTATAATTATTAATTCCTACATAATATCCAAAATGAATCTTTTTTTGATCAAAGTTTTGAAGATTTTCAATTTTTGTTTTATTTCTTTGTGCGTAGGTACTAATTGTTAGAAAAAAAAGTGATAAAAAGAGTAAATATATTCTCATATACTTTCAAATGTAATAAAGAAAATTATGTTTGAGATTGATAATAAACAAAAAAATATACTTGATTTTTTAAAATCAAGTATATTTGCAATGTAATACTACTATGTATTTATGAAAATTATAATTGCAGGAGCTGGAGAAGTCGGCTTTCATTTAGCAAAGTTACTTTCTTTTGAATCCCATGATATTACCTTAATTGATAATAAAAAATCAAGTTTAAACATTGCGGAAAATAAACTTGACATTAAAACTATCGAGGGTAATGCTGCTTCAATTTCAGTATTAAAGGATGCTGACGTAGAGAATTCTGATTTAGTAGTTTCTTTAACTACATCTGAAACTACTAACTTTACAACTTGCTTTTTATCTAAACAACTTGGTGCTAAAAGAACTGTTGCTAGAATTTCTAATACTGAATTTATTAAGGACTGTAATGAAATTGATTTTGATTTAATTGGAATAGATGAGCTCATTTCACCTGAAAATTTGGCTGCTGATGAAATTAAACTAATAATTAGCGAATCTGCCTTTACAAATAGTCATGATTTTGATGATGGTATATTAAAGATGATGGCGGTTAGACTAGAAAAAAATGCACCTTTTGTTGGTAAAACTGTTATGGAAGCTGCATCTGTCTTTCCAGGTGTTCATTTTATGCCAATTGCCCTTAAGAGAGAAAATAGTGATTCTACTATAATTCCAAGAGGAAATACTATTTTTTGTGAATGTGATCATGTTTATTTTATTACTAATAAAAAAGGTCTTAAAGAACTTTATAATTTAATGGGTATTGAAAAGCAAAAGGTAAAAAATGTGATGATACTTGGTGCAGGAAGAGTTGGTTCAAAATTATCCAAAGACTTAAGTTTACAAGGATTAAATATCAAGTTAATTGAAATTAACGAACAAAAAGCTAATGATATCGCTGAAGAATTACCTAATCTAATGGTTTTAAACGTGGATGGTCGGAATTTAGATCTTCTTGTTGAAGAAAATTTAGAAACTATGGATGCTTTTATTGCAACAAGTGGAGATTCTGAAACAAATATAATGTCATGCATGATGGCTAAGTCAAAAAAAGTAAAAAAAACTATTGCACTTGTAGAAAACATGGATTATTTCAACCTTTCTCAGTCAATAGGAATTGATAGTTTAATTAATAAAAAATTACTTGCAGCAAATGATATTTTTAAGTTTGTTCGAAATGGTGATATTGTTGAATTAGCAATGTTAAACGATATGGATGCTGAAATAGTTGAATTTATAGTTAATGAAAATTCAAAGGTTCTTAATAAAAAAATAATGGATCTAGATTTTCCATTAACTGGAATTATTGGAGGAGTTATAAGAAATAACGAAGGTATTATAGCTTTAGGAGATTTTGAGATTAAATTAGGAGACAGAGTTCTTGTTTGTTCTAAACCTGAAAGTATTAAAAAAGTAGAAAGTTTATTTTTATAAATAGATCAATGTCTAAACTTAATAGAAAATTAATTTTTCACATTTTAGGATTATTGTTAATGTTCAATGGTTTTGCAATGCTTATTTCTGCATTTGTAAGTTATTTAACTAATGACGGTTTCTTAAGTGAAATGACAATAGTATCATCATTCGCGATTTTTTTTGGTTGGCTTTTGATGACTGTTTCTAAAAAAAATGAAAGAAAAATAAATAAAAGAGACGCTTATTTTGTTGTTGTATTGGGCTGGCTTACAATGGTTTTTTCAGGCATGCTTCCTTATCTTGTAACTGAGTCAATTTCTTCATTTTCAAATGTCTTTTTTGAAACAATGTCTGGATACACTACAACAGGTTCAACTATAATTAATGATATAGATGCTTTACCCAAGAGTATAATCTTTTGGAGAAGTATGACTCATTGGTTAGGAGGGATGGGTATTATAGTTCTTGCTATTGCTATTTTACCTTTACTGGGAATAGGAGGAATGCAACTTTTTTCTGCTGAAGCTCCTGGGCTAACTGGTGATAAGATTCATCCAAGAATTAGCGACACTGCTAAAAGATTGTGGTTGATTTATGTTGGTTTAACTATTTTGGAAACCATATTATTAAAACTCGCAGGAATGAGTTTGTTTGATGCAATAAATAACTCCATGAGCAATATAGCCTCAGGAGGTTTTTCATCCAAAAACGAGAGTATAGGATTTTGGAATGACAATCCTTTGGTACAGTATATTATAATTTTCTTTATGTTTTTGGCTGGAACAAATTTTGTTTTAATTTATTTTGGACTAACTGGAAAATTTAAAAAAATATTTCAAGACACAGAATTTAAATGGTATGTTTCATTTATATGTGCATTTGTTTTTATTTCTACTTTAATTTTATTTTTTAAAGTAAATTTAACCTCAACAGAATTTTATCATCCTGAAGTTCTAGGAAAATTTGAGAGTAGTTTTAGACATTCTCTTTTTCAAGTTGTTGCACTTGTTACTACAACAGGATTTGTCACAGGTGATTTTATTTCATGGACGCCTTTTTTAACTATGTTATTTTTTGGTATTATGTTTTTGGGAGGATCATCAGGTTCTACATCTGGAGGAGTTAAAGTATTACGTCATCTAATACTAATTAAAAATGGATTTTTAGAATTTAAAAGATCTCTACATCCAAATGCAATTTTTCCGTTGAGGCACAATAATCATGTTGTTGAAAAACCAATAATAATTCACGTTCTTGCCTTTTTTATCTTATACTTAATACTATTTATAATTGGAGCAGGAGTTTTAAGTGCGTTAGGCCTTGATTTTGTTTCAGCAATTGGCGGTGCCGCATCTTCTTTAGGAAATGTAGGGCCTGCATTAGGAACATTGGGCCCAATTAGTAATTTTGATAGCTTGCCTGAAATAGGTAAGTACTGGTGTGCCTTTTTGATGTTGGTTGGTAGATTAGAGTTATTTACAGTTTTGATATTTTTTACTCCTTATTTTTGGAAAAATTAATCAATTGTAACAGCTTTCTTAATTCTACTAATAGCATTTTTAATGTTTTCATTTGAGGCAGCATATGAAATTCTAATATTATTTGGGGATCCAAATGCATCACCAGTTACTGTTGCAACATTAGCTTCTTCAAGTAGGTATATAGCAAAGTCAGATGCATTATTTATCTTTTGACCCTTAATTGTTGTTCCAAAAAATGATGAAATATCTGGAAAAACATAAAAAGCACCTTTAGGTTCATTTAATTTAAACCCTTTAATATCTTTAAGAAGGTTGATTATCAGTTTTCTTCTCGATTTGAATTCATCTACCATATACTTAATTTTACTTATAGGTGCCTCAAGAGCAGCTATACAAGCACGTTGTGCTATACAGTTTGTACCGCTAGTAATTTGTCCTTGCATTTTAGTACATGCTTTTGCTATCCAGTTGGGTGCACCAATGTAACCAATTCTCCATCCTGTCATGGCAAAAGCTTTAGCCAGTCCGTTAACTGTAATTGTCCTGTTAAACATGGAGGGTATTTTTGCAAAACTAAAATGTGGAATTCCATAATTTATATGTTCATAAATCTCATCAGATAGAATGTATATTTCTGGGTGTTTGTCTAAAACTCTCGCAAGAGCTTTGTATTCATCTTCTGTGTATACAGAACCGCTTGGATTATTTGGTGAATTTATTATTATCAATTTAGTCTTTACAGTAATCGCATTTTCTAATTGTAACGGTGAGATTTTGAAATCATTGGAAATATCAGATCTTATTTCAATTGGATTTCCTTCTGCTAGTGTAACTATTGCAGAATAACTTACCCAGTAAGGAGCTACAAGTAATACATCGTCACCAGGATTTACTAAAACTTGAACAGTGTTTGCTATGGATTGTTTGGCTCCAGTTGAAACAACAATTTGATCAGGTTGATAATCCAAGTCGTTATCTCTTTTGAATTTTTTACAAATAGACTTTTTTAGATCAACATACCCGTCAACAGGGGTGTATGAATTATAATTATCTTCAATTGCCTTAATAGCAGCATTTTTAATAAAATCAGGGGTATTAAAGTCAGGTTCACCAAGACTTAGTCCAATAATATCAGTTCCATTTTCTTTTAATTCTCTTGCTTTTGCAGCCATTGCAAGTGTAGCTGATACAGGTAAAGTATTAATTCTTTTAGAAAGTTTGTTATTCATTTAGAGTATAAATTAGGCGTTTTGAGGTTTTAATCCCATAGTTTTAAGAAATTTAAAATGTGCTCTTATTGCATCAAAAAACGTATTAAATTCATTGTAAGGAAGATTAAATTCAATTGACGTTTTTTTAACAATCTTAGCAATTTTGTCATAATGCACGTGGGAAATATTTGGAAAAATATGGTGTTCAACTTGGTGATTTAAACCTCCAGTAAACCAATTAACCAATTTATTATTTGCCGCAAAATTAACAGTTGTGTTGAGTTGGTGAATTGCCCAGCTGTTTTTTATATTTCCGTTTAAATCTGGAAGAGGCATTTCAGCTTCATCCATAATATGAGCTAATTGAAAAACTAAACTCAATATTAGACCAGCAGTATAATGCATAACAATAAATGAAATCAAAACTTTCCACCATACTATATTAAAAACTAAAATTGGAATAAATATCCAAAACAAAAAATATAGTACTTTAGATATTACTAATTTAGTCCAGTTTACAAATGGGTTTGGAAATCTTCCGTGCGATAATTTTTTTTTCATATACCTTTTCATCTGAAGAAAATCAGTAGTAATTGACCAATTTAATGTCAATAATCCATAAAGCAAAATAGAATAATAATGTTGAAATTTGTGAAACCATCTCCATTTAGAGTGTTTTGAAAATCTTATAATTCGCCCTGCTTCCAAATCTTCATCATGTCCATGAATATTTGTATAAGTATGGTGTAAAACATTATGTTGGACTTGCCAGTTGTATCTATTTCCAGCTAATAAATAGATACTTCCACCCATTAATCTATTTACCCATTTTTTATTGGAAAATGAACCATGATTACCATCATGCATTACATTCATTCCAATGCCAGCCAAACCTATCCCCATTACGACTGATAATAGAATTTGAAGCCAACTTGGGATTGTTATAATAGAAATTAGAATGTAAGGAGTTAAAAGAAGACTGAACATAGTAATTGTTTTGACCCAAATTTTCCAGTTACCATTTTTTGAAATATTATTTTCTTTAAAATAGTTATTAACTCTTTTATTTAAAGTTTTAAAAAACTCTTTAGAATCAGTTCTGGAAAATTTAATTGCATTTATTTTTTCTATCATAATTAAAATAATGTATACTAATAAAGATATTTATTTTGATAAAAATATTGACGTAATTTTGAATAAATTAATAAAAGTTTTGAACATCATTAAATCTAATTTTTCAGACCTAACGAATTCTCAAATTAAACAGTTTAATAGTTTAACTATGCTTTACAAAAAGTGGAATAATAAAATAAATGTTATTTCAAGAAAAGATATATCAGAATTAAATATTAGGCATGTTTTACATTCTTTAAGTATATCTAAGGTGATAAAATTTTTACCTAAAACAAAAATTCTTGATGTCGGTACTGGAGGAGGATTCCCGGGTATACCATTGGCAATTATGTTTCCGGAAGTTTCATTTCATCTTACTGATTCAATAGGAAAGAAAATAAAAGTAGTTCAAGCTATTGCTAATGATCTTGGTCTAAAAAATGTTGTAGCTGAAAAAATTAGATCAGAAAATGTTAATCAACAATACGATTTTATTATTAGTAGAGCTGTAACTAACATGTCAAGTTTTGTTAAAATAGTTGACGGTAAATTTTTAACCAAAAATAAGCACCAATTAAAAAATGGAATTTTATATTTAAAAGGTGGAGACTTAACAAAAGAGTTACTGAATTTTAAATCTGCTAGAATTTATGAAATCAATAATTATATAAGTAATACTTTTTTTGAAACTAAGAAAATAGTTTATTTACCTATGCCATATATGGATAAGGGTAATCATTAGGTGGATTAAAATTTTCTTTAATTAATCTGGGAGAAACCCATCTTAAAAGATTTAATTTTGAACCAGCTTTATCGTTTGTACCTGAGGCTCTCGATCCGCCAAAAGGTTGTTGTCCAACTACAGCTCCTGAGGGTTTGTCATTAATGTAAAAATTTCCTGCACTATATCTTAGCGTTTTTAATGCATAATCTATAGTATCTCTATCATTTGAAATAAAGGCTCCAGTAAGAGCGTAGATAGATGTCTTATCCACCAATGAAAGCGTGTCTTTCCAATTATTATCTTCGTAAACATAAATTGTTACAACAGGCCCAAATATTTCTTTTTCCATAGTAATGAAATTTGGATTTGTTGTCAAGATTATTGTTGGAGAAATAAAATACCCTTCAGACTTATCATAATTTCCACCTATAATAATTTCAGCTTCATTAGATTTCTTGGCAAGTTCAATATAGTTAACTATTTTATCAAAAGAATTTTCATGAATGACTGCAGTCATAAAATGTTTAAAATCAATAGGAGATCCCATAGTAATTGTACTAATTTGATCTTCTAAATTCTGAAAAATTTCTTTAGATTTAGATTTAGGGATATAAACTCTTGATGCGGCTGAACATTTTTGACCTTGATATTCAAATCCTCCTCTAACAATTGCGGTTGAAACTATTTTTGAATCAGCAGATGGGTGTGAAAAAATAAAATCTTTTCCACCTGTTTCACCAACAATTCTAGGATAGTCTCTGTAAATGTTAATATTAGATCCGACTTTTGACCAAAGAGACTTAAATACATCAGTTGACCCTGTAAAATGAATTCCTGAAAGATTAGTATTGTTCAAAGCAATATCAGTAATCATAACTGGGTCACCGGTAACAAGATTTATAACACCTTTAGGAAGACCAGCTTCTTTAAAAACATCCATAATTACTTTTGCACTATATACTTGATGATCACTAGGTTTCCACAATACAACATTTCCCATTAAAGCAGCACTAGCACATAGATTTCCTCCAATTGCTGTAAAGTTAAATGGTGTAATAGCGTATACGAACCCCTCCAAAGGTCTATATTCTAATTTGTTTGAAACTTCACCAACAGTAATAGGTTGTTCTTGATAAATTTCGTTCATATAAACTATATTAAGCTTAAGAAAATCTACAAGCTCACATGCAGCATCTATTTCTGCTTGAAAAATAGTTTTTGATTGACCAATCATGGTTGCAGCATTTATTTTTGCTCTGTAAGGTCCAGCTATTAATTCTGCAGCTTTTAAAAATATTGATGCTCTATCTTGCCATGAAGTTTCTGTCCATTTGTTTTTAACACTTAATGAATTATTTATTGCATCGTGAACATGTTTTTCGTTACAAACAGAAAAATTTCCAACTACTTTTTTGTTATCATGAGGTGGGTTTATATTTTTTCTTTCCTCAGTATAAATTTCATCTTCACCTATGTATAGTGGAATTTTTATATTTTGGCTATACATTGAATTATATGTGTTTTGAACTTCAATTCTTTCCTCAGAATTTTTCAAGTAATTTTTAATATCTTCATTTTTTAACTGTGGAACTTTAAACATAGATTTTTTCATTTTATATTAAATTATTAATTGAGAGCTTGAGGAGAGTTTAACTTAAAAGTTGGAATATACGCTCTAAATTTTTTTCCGGTATTTATGTCTATCATATTATAAAACCCTCTCATTGCACCAACTGTAGATGTTATCAAACAGCCTGATGAATATATATGAGAATCTCCAGGCTTAATAATCGGTTTTTCTCCAACGACACCTTCACCATCTATTATTATGTCACTATTTAAGGAATCAAAAATTCTCCAGTGTCTAGATTTAAGTTGAACAGAATTTTTGCTTTGATTCACTATTGAAATTGTGTAACTAAAAGAGTAATTCAAAATATAGTTTTTGAAATATGAACCATCAAATATAACTTTGACAGAAATTTTAATTCCTCTTGTAACGTGATTAATCATTTAGGCTAAGTTATATATTTAAAATAAGAATTTAAATAGCTTATTTAATTTTTAATATTTACACTAGATAACTCACTAATTGAAATTAGTTTATAAAATTTTTCAGTTAATTTTTTATGATAAATTAATGCAGTATACATGTTTTGTGTTTCCCAAAAATTTCCAGAATAGTTTTTTACTTTATTTTCTGGTTCTAATCTTATGTATTTGTAATTGTAAAAACCTTGTTTGAATTTGAATTCTCCATTATAAATATCGTTATTTAATTTAAGTTCGTACTTTTTAGATATTTTATAATCATTGAACTCTCCAATTATAAAAACTCTATGTTTTTCGTCTATTTTTTCAGCTTTTAAACTAAATTTTACTAAGGAATAATCGTTTTCTGTTTCTGGATTATTAAAATTATTATTAATCACAAATGATCCATTTATGTCAGGGTTATATTGATAAATACTATTTGTTCTATCTATATCAGTTCTTAAATATGTTTTATAGTAATTATTAAGTTCAGTTTTATAAATATTAATGTTAGTTGAGTTTATTTTTGAGTTATCAAAATTTAAAAATTCATTTCCTCCATTAAAAGATATGTCTTTAAAAATTATAGTATTGTTTATAAAATAATCAGATTTTTCAATCAATTTATAATTATACCAATTGTTATTTTTAATTACAACTAATTTCAAATCCGATGAATTGCCATTGAATTTATTACAGTTATCACAGTTTACAGAAATATCAATATTTTGATTACTATCAATTTTTTCTAAATCATTAGATCTTTTAATTTTCATATTGGTTGAAATCATTTTATTTAAAACAGAAAATTTCTTTTCAAATAGAAAATCTCCATTTTCATTATGAATACTAATTGAATAATTTCCTGAAATCTTTAGTTTGACATCTTCGTTTGGAATAGAAATTTTATAATTTGTATAGTCTATTAGTGTATTGTAAGAGTTTTCAAAATTTTCAATTAAATTATCATCATAACCAGCAATATATTCTGATTTTGATATTTTTGAAGGGCTCCATTCAAAATCATAATGATTTATTTTATAGTAATAACTAGACTTTTTTAAGTTTAGGTCATCAAAAGAAAAAAATATTTTATCACTCAAAGTAAAAACGGGATAATTTAGTTTTGATCCTCTTATTTTTATATTATAAATGTTTTCTGGTAGTACATGAAATTGACTAAAATTTTTTGAAAATATCAAGAAAAAAAAAACTATCGTAATTGGAAATTTATTCATTTTATTAATCATATTTTAAAGTTATATTTTTTATGAATTGGAATTATTAATTTTATATTATTTAGAATGAATATAAATAATCAAATTTATCTTAATTCAACTTTTAGAAATAGCTTTTAATTAATAAATTTGCGCTCTATTTTTATAGCAAATAATTATGTCAAATGACATCCGAATTAAGAATGGTTTATCCATCAATTTAAAAGGAGCGCCTGAAAACATTGTAAAAAAAGCTTCATATCCAAAATCTGTTTCAATTAATCCGTTAAACTTCCATCTTATAACTCCAAAAATGGTAGTTAAGGTTGGAGATAGTGTTCAAATGGGTGATCCTGTATTTTATTCTAAAAAGAATCCTGAAATTAAATTTTGTTCTCCAGTTTCTGGAACTATTTCTAAAATAGTTCGAGGTGCTAAAAGAAAGATTTTAGAAATTCTAATTACTTGTGATGATAATCAAAATATCAAAAAACATAAGGTGTCTAAAATAAACTCCTATTCTAGAAACGATGTGTTAGAACTAATGTTAAGTTCTGGCTGTTGGCCATTTATTAAACAAAGACCTTATGACATAATTGCTAATCCAAATGAAAATCCTAAATCTATTTTTATTTCGGCTTTTAGTTCTGCTCCAATTGCTGCAGATATCGAAATTATATTAAATGACCAGAAAGAAGAGTTTAAAGCAGGTTTAATTGCTTTAAAGAAATTAACTGATGGAGATCTAAATGTTTGTATTGAAAAAAATCACAGCTCATTTATTCAAGAAATTGAAAATATCTCTGTTCACAATGTTTCAGGATTACATCCTGCTGGAAATGTTGGTGTACAAATTCATCATATTGATCCTGTTAATAGTGGTGAAAAAGTCTGGACTTTAGGAGCTGAAGATGTAGCAATAATTGGTAAACTATTTTTGACTGGAATTTATGAACCAACAAGAACAATTGCTGTTTCTGGTCCCCCAGTTAAATATCCTCAATATTATAAAACAATTGTTGGTTCTAAATTGTCACATATTATAAGTGACGCTGGTATTAATTCTGATGATAATTTAAGATTTATTAATGGCGATGTTTTGACTGGATATTCTGTGGATAAAGATAATTATTTAGGCTTTTACAACAACACTTTATCAGTTTTAAGAGAAGGAAATCACTACAGAATGTTTGGATGGATTCCTTTTATTAATAATAAAGTCCCAAGTATATATAAAACTTCATTTTCATGGTTATTTCCTAATAAAAAATACGATCTAGACACCAATTTAAATGGTGAGGAAAGGGCTTTTGTAGTTACTGGAGAAATGGAAAATGTATTTCCAATGGATATTTTTCCAATGCAACTGTTAAAAGAATGTATGTCTGGTAATATAGAAAAAATGGAAAACTTAGGGATTTATGAAGTTGCACCTGAAGATTTTGCATTAATTGATTATTCTTCTTCCTCTAAAATTGAAGCTCAAAAAATAATTAGAGAGGGTTTAGATTTAATGGTTTCAGAAGTTGGATAAAATAAATATTAATATATAAATGAATATTAGAAAAATTTTAGATACTGTAAAAAAACCCTTCGAAAAAGGTCAAAAATTTGAGAAGTATGCACCAGCCGTAAATGCTTTTGATACTTTTTTATTTGTTCCTAACCATACTACTAAACATGGAGCGCATATTAGAGACGCAGTTGATTTAAAAAGAACAATGATTACAGTAATTATTGCTCTTTTACCTGCTTTATTATATGGAATCTACAATACAGGTTTTCAATATTATTCTCAACTAGGTTCTGCTTTTACAACTCTTGATGCGGTAATTCATGGATCTACTAAAATAGTTCCAATGATTGCTGTTTCTTACATTGTTGGACTTGCAATTGAATTTGCATTTGCAATATTTCGAGGACATGAAGTAAATGAAGGTTACCTGGTAACTGGTCTTTTAATTCCAATGATTATGCCAATTGATATTCCTCTTTGGATGGTAGGACTTTCTGTTGCATTTGCTGTTTTAATTGGTAAAGAAGCATTTGGTGGTACAGGTATGAATATTTTAAACCCTGCTCTTACTGCTAGAGCATTTGCTTTTTTTGCTTATCCTACTTATATGTCAGGAAATAAGGTGTGGGTTTCTGAAGCTTCAAATGTTGACGGAGTTTCTGGAGAAACTATATTGGGAATGTTGGCTTCTGGTGAAAGTACAATCCCATATGATGTTTCTCAAATGTTTTATGGAGCTATCCCTGGTTCAATTGCGGAGACTTCGACTCTTATGGTTTTAATAGGTGCATTAATTTTAATTTATACTGGTGTAGGTAGTTGGAGAATAATGTTGGGGAGTGTTTTAGGTGCTGCTTTAACCGGTCTTTTATTTAATTTGTGGGGTGCCAATGAATTAATGAATTTTAGTTGGTTCAACCATTTAATTGTTGGCGGGTTTGCTTTTGGTGTAGTATTTATGGCTACTGATCCAGTTTCTGCGGCTCAAACAACTAAAGGAAAATGGATTTATGGAATTCTTGTCGGGTTATTTTGTATTTTGATACGAGTTTTTAATCCAGCTTATCCTGAGGGAGTTATGTTGGCAATTTTACTTATGAACGTATTTGCTCCAACAATTGATCACTATGTTATTGAATCTAATATCAAAAAAAGATTAAACAGAAAAATAAAATCAAATTTAAACGTAGCTTAATATGAACAGAGACTCAAACGTATACACTTTTATATTTGCTACTTTAATGGTTTTTGTAGTAGCATCAGTTTTAGCATACACATCTTTTTCTTTAAAAGATTTACAAAATGAAAATGTCAGAAAAGAAAAAATGCAAAACATCCTTTCAACTGTTGGAATAAAGACAGATAGGGATGGAGCTGAAAAACTTTTTAATCAATACATAAAAGAACAATTAGCTGTTCAAAGTGACGGTTCAATTGATAATTCTGTTAATGTATTTAAAGACGTTAAACTCGCACTGGAACTAAAGAAATCACCTGAAACACAAGATTTTCCGTTGTATGTTGCTGAAATTGACTCTGAGAAATTTTATATAATTCCAATTAGAGGAAATGGCCTTTGGAATGCAATTTTTGGATACATTTCTCTAAAAGAAGATTTAAATACAATAAAAGGTGTAGTTTTTGATCATGTTGGTGAAACTGCTGGGCTAGGTGCTGAAATCACTCAAGATTGGTTTATAGAAAGATTCACTGATGAAAAATTATTTGATTCTAATAGCAATCTTAAAGGTATTACTGTTTCAAAAACTAATAACGATCCTTCAAATCTTGATAAAACTGATCATGAAGTTGACGCTATTTCGGGAGCTACAATAACAGGTGATGGAGTTACTGATATGATAAAAGAAAGAATAACACATTATGTACCTTATTTTGAGTTTATAAAGTCATCTAACATTATTGCTTCTGTGTCAAATAATAAATTAAATCTCAATTAATATGTCTAAAAATAAAGTTTTACTTACTGATCCTTTAGATGATAGTAATCCAATTACTGTTCAAGTTTTAGGGATATGTTCTGCTTTAGCCATTACAGTTCAACTTAAAGCAGCTATAGTAATGAGTCTATCTGTTATTGCAGTAATGGCAGCTAGTAATGTTACTATTTCGATTTTAAGAGATTTAATACCAAATAGAATAAGAATTATAGTTCAACTTGTAGTAGTAGCTTCTATGGTTGTATTGGTTGACCAAGTTTTAAGGGCATACGCGTACGATGTTAGTAAAGAATTATCAATTTTTATTGGACTTATTATTACGAATTGTATTGTAATGGGAAGATTAGAAGCTTTTGCTCTTGGTAATGGGGTTTGGAGATCATTTTTGGATGGTGTAGGAAATGCATTTGGATATGCATGGATTTTGATATTGGTCGCTTTTTTTAGAGAACTTTTAGGATCAGGTAAATTATTAGGCGTTCAAGCTATTCCTGATTTTGTTTATGAAATGGGTTACGTAGATAATGGTCTTATGTTATTATCACCAATGGCACTGATAACTGTTGGTCTAATTATATGGGTACAAAGATCAAGAAACAGAAAACTTATTGAACAAGGATAAAAAATAACACAATGGATTACGCAAATTTATTTATTAAAAGTATTTTCATAGAAAACATGGTTTTTGCATATTTCTTAGGCATGTGTTCTTATTTAGCTGTTTCTAAGACTGTTAAAACATCTATTGGAATGGGTTTTGCAGTAATTTTTGTTTTAACGATTACTGTTCCTTTAAACTTCTTAATCGATCAATATCTTCTACAACCTGGAGCATTAAAATGGATTGGTCCTGAGTATGTGGAACTTGATTTGAGCTTTTTAAGTTTTATTATGTTCATAGCTGTTATCGCTTCTATGGTTCAGTTAGTAGAAATGATTGTTGAAAAATTCTCTCCATCTTTATACGGAGCTTTAGGAATATTTTTACCATTAATTGCTGTTAATTGTGCTATTCTAGGAGGATCACTTTTTATGCAGATTAAAGATTTTTCAGGCATTACAGAATCAGCTATTTATGGTTTTGGATCCGGAATAGGTTGGCTTTTAGCAATCCTTGCTATTGCTGCTATTCGTGAAAAAATAGCATACTCTAACGTTCCTGCTCCTTTAAAAGGTTTAGGAATAACGTTTATTATAACAGGACTAATGGCCATAGGTTTTATGAGCTTTATGGGAATTAAACTTTAATTTTTTTTATGACAATTTCAACTTATATTTTATTTAGTATTATAATTTTTTTAGGAATTACATTTCTTTTAGTAGGGATGTTACTTGGTGTAAAGGCTAAATTAGTTCCCTCTGGACCTGTTAAATTACTAGTTAATGGAGAAAATGAAGTTGAGGTAAACTCTGGAGATACACTTCTTTCGACTTTAAGTAATAATAAAATATTTTTACCATCAGCTTGTGGAGGTGGTGGAACTTGTGTTCAATGCAAGTGTATTATTAGTGAGGGTGGAGGAGAAATACTGCCAACTGAATCACCTCATTTTTCTAGAAAAGAAATTGCTGAAGGATGGAGATTAGGATGTCAAGTTAAAGTTAAACAAGACATGATTATTCAAGTACCTGAGGAAGTTTTTGGAATAAAAAAATGGGAGGGGACAGTCGTAAGAAATTGGAATGTAGCATCATTTATTAAAGAATTTGTAGTTAAAATACCTGAAGACATGGGTTATAAAGCAGGTGGTTACATTCAAATCGAAATTCCGGAATGCGACATAGACTTTAAAGATATGAATATTGAATCTCACCCCGAAGAACATCCAGGCGAGCCAAATAAGTTTCAATTAGAATGGGACAAGTTTAAGCTTTGGGATTTAAAAATGAAAAATACTGAATCAGTTGAACGTGCCTATTCTATGGCTTCATATCCTGCTGAAGGAAAAGAAATAATGTTAAATGTAAGAATTGCTACTCCGCCATGGGATAGAGCGGCTAATAATTGGATGAATGTAAATCCAGGTGTTGCTTCGTCCTATATTTTTTCAAAAAAACCTGGTGATAAAGTAACTATTTCTGGTCCTTTTGGAGAGTTTTTTATAAATGAATCTGAAGCTGAAATGTTATATGTCGGTGGTGGTGCAGGAATGGCTCCAATGAGATCTCATCTTTACCACCTATTTAGAACACTTAAAACTGGAAGAAAAGTCAGTTTTTGGTACGGAGGAAGATCAAAAAGAGAACTATTTTATGTTGACCACTTTAAGGCTCTTGAAAAAGATTTTCCTAATTTCAAATTTTATTTAGCTCTTTCTGAACCTACAGATGAGGACGATTGGAAAGTTAAAGATGGTTTAGATGGAGATGGAGATGGATTTACTGGTTTTGTTCATCAAACTGTAATAGATAACTATTTGAATCATCACGAAAACCCTGAAGATATTGAGGTTTATTTTTGTGGACCTCCACTTATGAACCAAGCTATAGAAAAAATGGCTGATGATTTTGGTGTTCCACCAGAAAATGTCAGATTTGACGACTTTGGAGGATAACTTATTACCAGTTCCACTAGGTGAAGAAGAGCTTCATAGATTGGCAATGAATATCATTGGAAAAGACCTTGAGAAAGATAATTATGAATTTCTATCTATTAATAGTTCTTTAGAAAAAAATCCACAGTTCGTATGTACCAAAAATAAACAACTATATTTCATTATAGTAAAAGCCATTCTCTATCCTGAAAATCCAAAAACATTTGAAATTAAAAATCTTAACAAAATTTTAGATCATTGTACTAAATTTGATGCTAAATTATTGTGTGCAAAAGTAGGATTAGCAAACTCTGATGATTATGAATTACCTTTGTTTAAGAATTCAAGTTACATAGTAAATTATGATGGTATCGAAAAGATTAATTAGTTCCTTATTTTTTATTAGTTTCTTAATCAGCTGTACAAAGTCGTATAATACATATTCTTATTCAGGATATGCATTAGGAACTAAATTTAATATAGTATACAATTCAGTTGAGCCCTTAGAGAACTTAGAATCTATTACCGACTCTATTTTTTTTGATTTAAACAAATCACTTTCAACTTATATTCCTAACTCTGATATATCTAAAATTAATAATGGATATGATTCAATTGAAGTTGATGACAATTTTATTAATGTATTTAACAAGTCAAAATCAATTTGGAAGCATACTATGGGTTATTTTGATCCAACATCAGGTATTCTTGCCAACGCATATGGATTAGGTCCTAATACAGTCCCTAAATATTCTGTAAATATCGATAGTATTATGCGTTTTATTGGTTTTGAAAAGGTATCTCTAAATAATAGATCAGTTAAATTGAAAAAAGGTATGTATTTAGATTTTAATGCAATCGCAAAAGGTTATTGTGTTGATTTATTATCTAGGGCTTTAAAGGAAAATAATGTTTCAAATCATTTAATTGAAATTGGAGGAGAAATGTATGCCAGTGGCATTAATACTATAACCAACTCCAGATGGAAAGTTGGAATTTCTGATCCTTTAAACCCCGATGATACTAAGCAAAAAATTTTTTTAAAAAATAATGCACTTGCTAGCTCAGGAAATTATAGAAAATTTTTGATTGATCCTGAAACAGGTATTAAAATTGTGCATACCATCAACCCTAACAATGGTAGTGCAAATCAAACGAACATTTTAGGATCCTCTGTGATAGCTGAAAATTGTATGACTGCAGATGCTTATGCGACAGCATTTATGGCTATGCCTCTTGAAAAGTCTATAAGTTTGATTGATGCTGATAAGTCTTTGGATGGAATGATTATTTATTTAAATTCGAATAATGAAATTCAAACCTACTACAGTCCAGGATTTAAGAAATTAGTTTTTGATTAATTTCTTGCATAAAGGAATAATTTCATCCTCTATTATTCCAAACTTCTTAATATCCTTTTTATTGAAATTTGATGAATATTTAATCTGCTCCACTTCAAATCCAACTTTTTTGAGTCTTTCAAAATAATCCATTCCATATAATCTTACATGGTCATATTGACCAAATTTTTCAATTCTTTCTTTTTTGTTCGTGATTGAATTATCCTCCAATGTATTTTTAGAATTTTGATTTAATGGAACTTGAAGAATTGCTGTACCATTAATATTTAAAACTCTATAAATTTCACTCATTGCTTTTTTATCATCTTTAATATGTTCAAGCACATGATTACACAACAAAAAATCAAAAGAATTATCCATAAATGGCATATTACATATATCTCCTTTTATTGATGCAAGTGGAGAATTTAAATCATAAGTTGTGTATTTAATGTTTTTTAGTTTTTTAAAGATTCTATAAAAAGATTGCTCAGGTGCTATATGTAATAATCTGATTTTTTTTTTAAAAAAAATTGTTTCATTTTTCAAAAACAGCCATAATAACCTATGTCTTTCAAGAGATAAAGTTCCTGGACTTAGTGCATTCTCTCTTTGTTTAACATATCCATAAGGAAGAAATTTCCTGTAAGATTTACCATTGATTGGATCAATAAATTTAGTTCCTCTGTAATAAATATCTAAAATTGGACTAAAAAAGTTACTCCACCATATCAAATAAGGTCTTGGAACTGTATTTATTAAAAATTTAACTAATTTTTTCAATCTATTTATTTAAAAGGAACTTCTTCATCGCTTTTAATTCCTAATGCCTGATAAACATAATCAAAGGTTGATAAAAGTTTTGGTTTCCCATCAATAATAGCAACATTATGTTCAAAATGGGCACTTGGTTTTTTATCTCTGGTTAGAATAGTCCAGCCATCGTTTAATTGATTTATTTTTGATGTTCCAAGATTAATCATAGGTTCAATGGCAACCACCATTCCGTCTTGAAACTTTTTTCCAGATCCTCTCTTACCATAATTAGGCATTTCAGGTTTTTCGTGCATTTCTTTTCCAAGACCATGACCAACTAATTCTCGAACAACTCCGTATCCCTTAGACTCATTATAGTTTTGAATGGCATAGCCAACATCACCAACTCTGTTTCCAACTTTAAATTGTTCAATTCCTACATAAAGAGATTCTTTTGTAGTTTGTAATAATTTCTCAACTTCTGGATCAATTTCACCAACACCAAAAGTATATGCGTGATCTCCGTAATATCCATTTTTTAAGACACCGCAATCAATTGATAAAATATCACCTTCTTTAATAATGTCATTGTTAGGAATTCCATGAACAACTTGTGAATTTGGACTTATGCATAGCGTATTAGGGAAGTCATAAAGACCTAAAAAACCAGGTTCAGCTTTGTGATCTCTAATAAACGTCTCTGCTAAATTATCAAGAAGTAAAGTATTTATTCCTGGCTTGATTTCTTTGGCAAGCATACCTAGTGTTTTAGATACTAGTTGAGCACTTTCTCGGATTAACTCAATTTCTTCAAGACTTTTGATTAAGCTCATTTAAAAGTCGTATGGATTTTGATAATTGTTTGTAGTTAAAATTTCCAATATATCTTTTTCAATTGTTTCTAATGGAAATTCAACTATTCTATTTATTTCTTTTCCGTCTTTTTTAAATATAAAAGTCGGTACGTTTATTAAGTTTTGATTAAGTTCAAGACTATCAGGTGTTGTTTTTTCTAGTGTCATTCCAATTAATTCAATTGATTCCTCACCAAAATTAAGCTTGTCAATTAATTTATAAAAAACGGGGATTTCTTTTCTGCTATCAGAACACCATGTACCCATAAAAACAGTTATTTCTAAATCCTTAAATAATGGTTTTAGTTTATCTAAAGTTTTCTGATCAAAATTGTAATCTGAATAATTTTGATCAAACCACTCTGCATGAGGGTTATTTGAAAGTTCTTTTCTATCAAACAATCCAATTATATCAGTATATTCTTCAGATTCCGAACTTTCTATAATTTTTGAATCATTGAATGTAATCAGATCTGGTAAAAACCATAAAATTGGTAAAACAATAATTATAGCGAGTATTATTTTTGAATTTCTTTTCATTCTTGAATAATTAAAGATTTACAGGTCATTTTTTCAGGAATTTTTATATTCATGATATCAAGGATTGTAGGAGCAATGTCGCCGAGAATTCCATTTTTAATTTTTTTAATATCGTTGTCAATTAAAATTAAAGGAACCATGTTTGTTGAGTGTGCTGTGTTGGGTGATCCATCTTTGTTTATCATTATATCTGAATTTCCATGATCGGCAATTACTAAAATTGAGTAGCCTTTATTTTTTGCTTTTTCTATTATGCGTCTGGAACAAATATCCACTGTTTCACACGCTTTTATAGCTGCTGACATTATACCAGTATGTCCAACCATGTCTGGATTAGCAAAATTTAAACAAATAAAATCAACATCTCCTTTATCAATCTCTGGAATAATAGCGTCAGTAATCTCATAAGCACTCATCTCAGGTTTTAAATCATATGTAGCAACTTTGGGAGATTGACAAAGTATTCTTTTTTCACCCTTGTAAGCTTCTTCTCTTCCTCCGTTGAAAAAAAACGTAACGTGTGGGTATTTTTCAGTTTCTGCAATTCTAATTTGTTTCTTATTGTTTTTAGATAGGACTTCACCTAAAGTATCGTTCAAATTATCTTTTTCATATATTTTTTTAATTCCTTTGAAAGATTCATTATAGTTGGTCATAGTTATAAACTCTAAGTCAAGTTTTGACATACCATTTTCTAAGAAATCGTTTTGAGATAACACTTCAGTAAGTTGTCTCCCTCTATCTGTTCTAAAATTAAAAAATATTACTACATCACCATTTTCAATAATTGCTTTTGGATTGTTATTCTTATCAACGGCTAGAATTGGTTCAATAAATTCGTCGCTAATATTATTCTCATAGGATTTATTTATTGATTTTGTAATATTCGATGTTCTAATCCCTTTTCCGTTTACTAGAAGGTCATAACATTTTTTTGTTCTTTCCCATCTTTTATCTCTATCCATTGCATAATATCTACCAATTACACTTGCTAAAGTGGCTCCATTGGATTGAGTAAATTTTTCAATTCTTTCAATAAAGCCTTTTCCTGAATTTGGATCAACATCTCTTCCATCAGTAAAAGCATGAACAAAAACTTTTTCTAGATTCATCTCACCAGTTAATTTTAAAATAGCTTCTAAGTGTTTGATGTGAGAGTGCACTCCACCGTCAGAAACTAGACCAATCAGATGTAATTTTTTTTTATTTTTTTTAACTTCTTTTAATGGATTTTTTAAATTTTCTAATTCTTTAAATTTATTTTGATCGATATCTAAATTTATTTTAGCGAAATCCTGATAGACTATTCTTCCAGATCCAAGATTCATGTGGCCCACCTCACTATTTCCCATTTGACCCTCAGGAAGTCCAACCCCAGCCCCATAGGTTATTAACTTTGAATTAGCATATTTATTGTATAAAGAATCTATGTATGGTGTTTTTGCCATGTCAATAGCAGAAAGAGATGGCTCTTTAGCAATCCCCCAACCGTCTAAAATCATTAAAAGAACTTTTTTGTTGTTTGTCAAAGTATAGCGATTAATTTTATATAACAAATATAATTATAATCTTAGGATCGTTTATTTTAAATCAGGATTAATATCCATTATATATTCTGAAATATATTTATCAATAAAGTTTTTGTCAAAATATTGATGGCCATTTAGATTCTTATTTTTGAAAAGTTTTTCTAAATCAGAATTTAGTAAAAGTTTTAAATATTTTTTAGAACTTGGTTTGTAACTGTAATGCCATGGTTCGTATTCAAACCCTTTCCTTTTTGGATCGTTATTATAAGTTAGGTAAAAGCCATAATCTTCTGAATTATTTAAAAGCCATTTTTTTAAGTCATAAAAAACCCCACCTTTTTCATATTTTTCAGACATTAGAACATTATTCTCGTCTGGATAATTACCGTCAATTATGTCAATATCTGTTCCCCAATGGTGTCGAGATGTTCCAGGTATAGTAGAAAAACGAATAATTTCATTTATTGCATCCATTGGATTTAATGAATATTCGTTGGTAAATTTGTCATATTTTTTATTCCAAATAAAATTTTGTCTTTCAAAAGATCTATGAGCTGAAACAATTTTTAAAATAATACCGTCCTTTTTTGCAGCTTCATCCATTTTTTTGAAAGCTAAAAATGTATGAGATTCTAATTTTAAACTGTCTCCAACTAAGTCGTTATGATTAATTCCAGTAACTAAGTCTAAATTCATAATTTTTTGAGAGTAATTTATATTACAAATTAAAAAAAATAGAGGAAATAAAAATTTAATATTTTTTTTCATTTAATTTTTTATATAAAAAATAATGTTTTCCAATTCCTTCAATATTAAAACTTTTTTTGGTTTTTGTGTAGCCATTTTTTAAATAAAATTCCAATGCTTGTAATCTTGCATTCATCCATATACAGTCAATGTTATTTTCAATGCAATAAGATTCGACATTTTTAAGTAATAAAGAACCAGTTTTGTTTTTTTGATAAATTTTATAAACTGCCATTCCTCTAAGTTGAATATTTTTAACAGATTTAATTTCATTACAATTGTTTTTAATTAATGAAACTCCTCCAATTACAGAGTTATTTTCAATTGCTGCAAAATGTGCTGTATCTTCATTTTCATCTCCATCAAATTTACAATACTGAATACCTTTGTTATTTCTTAAGACCTTATTTCTTAGTGGATATAAATCTTTGCATTCAACTTTTTTTATAATCAAACTCATATTTAAGTTAAAATTAATAATATATTTAGTTGTTATTAATATAAATTAACAATTCATAAACTTTATATTTGTAATAATGCGGGAGTAGCTCAGTTGGTAGAGCGTCAGCCTTCCAAGCTGAATGTCGCCGGTTCGAACCCGGTCTCCCGCTCAATTTTATTGTAATGAGATATTTTTTTATACTTTTTTTTATTACAAATCTTCTTTATTCTCAATCAGAGAACAGAACCTGGATAAGGGGAAAAGTGTTATATAAAAACAGCAATGTAATTTCGGCTAATGTAGTAAATAATACAAGCAGACAAGCTACAATAACAGATGATGAAGGAGAATTTGAAATGTTAGTTAAACTAAATGATCGACTTGTTTTTTCATCTGTACAATATCAAATAAGATCAGTTATAGTAAATAAAGAAATACTTCAAAAAAGTCGTTTAATTATTGATGTAAATGAAAAGGTAACCGTGTTAGATGAAGTAGTTGTTGGTCCTGAGAACACTGAAAAGTTTTTAGACTTAAAAGAGGAAGAATTTAAAAGGACTTACTACAATTTTGATAAATCATCTAAAGTTGAAAATCAAATTTTAAAAGCAGGAACATTTAATAATGGATTAAACTTTATAAATCTTTATAAAATGATTGCTAAATCTTCGTCGAAAAGTGGAGAAATAGATAAGCAATTAAGTAATGTTAATTACAAACCAAGTAATTTAATAAGAGAGGTTTACGATGACGCCTTTTTTGTTAAAAACCTAGGATTAAAAAAACAAAATATTTCTGAATTTTTATTGTTCTGTGATGACAAATTTCCTTCAAAATTTTTATTTAAAAAAAGCAATGAATTTCAGCTATTAGATTTTCTAATTAAACAAAGTGATAAATTTAAAAAGGTACTTGAGAGAAGTTAGTTTTATAGTTTGTTTTTTTTTAGGATTAATTTCTTGTTTTTCTCAATCAAAACAAAACTTTAAAGTTTTAAAAGGTGAAATTGTAAATGATTCCATTACTATAAGTGGAATTCATATTATAAATAAGACAACTGGTTCTAAAACAATTACTGATATTAATGGAGTTTTTGAAATTGGAATAAAAAAACAAGACACTATTATAATATCTTCAGTTCAAATTAAACCAAGAGTTATTATAATGGAAGATGATATGTTGGATCAGACTTATATAAAAGTTTACGTTGATCAGTTTATTAATCAGTTAAATAATGTCGTGGTAAGATCTCATAATTTATCTGGAAATATTTTAGATGATATGGCAAACTCTAATGTTAAGGTTCCTATAAATTTTGATGATGTTGGCATTCCTGGATTTAAAGGAGTTAGGGAAGAAAAAATTGAAAAAATAGTACCTTTTATTGGCTTACCTGTAATGGCTATTAATATTGAAGCATTGTATAAAAATTTAAGTGGATACTATAAAAGATTAAAAAAAAGAAGAATTTGGGATAAGCAAAACATAATAACAATTGATATTATAGAGTTTTATGGTGTTAGTTTTTTTACAAGATCCTATAATTTAACTCAGGATGAAGTATATGAATTTGTTTTGGGTGCAATAGAAAACAGTTCAATTCAAAATGATTTTAAATTATCTAATCATGGATTAGTTTTAGAATCATTTGATAAATTTTATAAAAGTAGAAATGAATAAATTAAAATTGCTTTTAATAATATTTTGTATGAGTTTCTCAGCTCATAAATACTATGTAAGCACATCTCTTTTTAATTTCACAGACACTAATTCACTTCAAATTACTGTAAGATTATTTAAAGATGATTTTAAAGATGCTCTCAAAAATAAGTTTTCTATAAATGATGTATTAACAGATGATATGTTGATTGGTTCTACATTTCATAGTAACATAAATAATTATTTTAATTCTTTTTTAATTGTTTCATTTGGAGATGTTATAAACAAATTAAACTTTTTAGGTTTAGAAAATAAGAATGACATGTTTATATTTTATTTAGAAGTTGAAAATCTTCCAAATCTTAATACAATTAGTATAGACAATAAACTTTTATTTGATTTATATCCTGAACAACAAAATATTGTTCACATTAAAAAAAATGGGAATAAAAAGAGTTTTATATCTAGATTTAATAATTCAATTCTTTCTGTAGATATTTAAACATTTTGATTAAATTTATTGATCAAAAAAAAATTATGAATTATAAAAAAATAGTATTATTTACACTTGGTTTACTAGTTTCTTTTTCCGGTTTTTCACAGGAAGCAAAAGAAAGAAATCAGGAAAATATAAATGTAAATAAGTTTAGACAACTTTACCAAGAATTTTCTTCTCCCAATATGTTTAGAACTGCCTCTGGTGCACCAGGTCCAGCATATTATCAGCAACAAGCTGATTATAAAATGGATATTGAATTGGATGATGAAAATAAAAGAATTTATGGTTCAGAAACAATAACATACACTAATAACTCACCTGATAATTTAGAGTATCTGTGGGTTCAATTAGATCAAAACGTCAGAAAAAAAGATTCTCCTTCTCTTCTTATTGATGGAACTGGTGTTTCACCAGCTTATGCTCCGTCGGGTTTTACTAAAGAATTTCTGACTGATCCATTTGATGGGGGATTTAATATTGAATATGTTTTAGATGTAAACAGAAAGCCTTTAGAACATTTTATAAATCAAACTATGATGAGAGTTGATTTGCCTAATGCTTTAAAAAGTGGCGAAAGTTTTTCTTTTTCGATTAAGTGGTGGTATAATATTCAAGATCATGTAAATCAAGATGGAAGATCTGGTTATGAAACATTTGATAAGGATGGTAATAGAGTTTATATTATAGCACAATTTTTTCCTAGAATGGCTGTTTATAACGAAGTTGAGGGATGGCAAAACTATCAATTTTGGGGAGATGGCGAGTTCGCATTACCATTTGGAAACTATGATGTGAAAATAACAGTTCCTTCTGACCATATTTTAGATGCAACCGGTGAACTTCAAAATAGAAAAAACGTTTTTTCTAAGGAAATGATTAAACGTTATAATAAAGCCAAAAAAACGTACGATAAGCCTGTTATGATAGTAACTCAAGCTGAAGCTGAAGAAGTTGAAAAAGGTTTTTCAAAAAAGAAAAAAACATGGCATTTTCAAGCTGAAAATGTTAGAGACTTTGCTTTTGCAAGCTCTAGAAAATTCATATGGGATATGATGGCAGTTAAAATTGGAGATAAAGATGTTATGGCCGTTTCTATGTATCCAAAGGAAGGTAACCCATTATGGGAAGATTATTCAACTGTAGTTGTAGCGGAAACTTTAAAAACTTATTCAGATTATACATTTGATTATCCTTATCATAAGGCTATTTCTGTTCATGCAAAACAAATTGGAATGGAATACCCTATGATATGTTTTAATTTTGGAAGACCTAATATAGATGGATCTTATTCTGATGATGTGAAATTTGGAATGATAGGAGTTATAATTCATGAAATTGGACATAATTGGTTTCCTATGATTGTAAATAATGATGAAAGACAATGGGCTTGGATGGATGAAGGAATAAATACTTTTGTTCAATACATCACGGAACAAAAACTTGGAAAAGATATTCCAGAAATTATTTATCCACTGAAAAACTTCCCATCAGATAGGGGACCTGCCGAAATGATTACAAGATATATGAGTGTAGATCAAAATTTTTTAGCGCCAATTATGAGTAACCCCGAAAACGTATACAGTCTAGGTCCTAATGCTTATGGTAAGCCTGCTACTGCCCTAAATATTTTAAGAGAAACAGTTATGGGTAAAGAATTGTTTGATCATGCTTTTAAGATTTATTCAAAACGATGGATGTTTAAGCATCCAAGTCCTGAAGATTTTTTTAGAACTATGGAGGATGCATCTGCTGTTGATTTGGATTGGTTTTGGAGAGGATGGTTTTATACAACAGATTATGTGGACATTGGAATAAAGGAGGTAAACCAATATTTTGTTTCAAGCGAACCAGGTGAAGAAATGAAAAAAATCATGAAAGAAAGAGGAATACCTAGAAATAGATTAAGACCGTTAGTGTTCTTAGAAAATTATGAAAACGACTCTGAAAGTCAAAAAGATAAAAATCCTCTAGAAAATTCAAAGTTACTTAACAATTATCTAAAAGAAAATGAAGTTTCTAATAAAGAAGTCCCAAAATTCTTTTATGAAGTTATTTTTGAAAAACCAGGAGGTTTGGTTATGCCAATTATTGTTGACTATGAATATGAAGATGGAACAACCAAAAGAGTTACTTATCCTGCTCAAGTATGGAGAAAAAATGACAATGAAGTAAAAAAATTAATTACTTCTAATAAAAAAATTATAAATATCAGTTTAGATCCAGATTTAGAAACCGCAGACATTGACACATCAAACAATTCATGGCCTAAAAAACAAGACGAATCTGAATTTGATAAGTTTAAATCTAAGGTTAAAGGTTAATTTCAAAAGGTCAATTTTTTAATTGACCTTTTTTTATATTTACATCAAATAAAATTATTTATGATCTTATTTATAAGTGGTCCCGAAATTCTTTTTATTGGATTAATTGTTTTATTAGTTTTTGGAGCCGATAAAATTCCTGAAATTGCTAAGGGTCTTGGAAAGGGTATTCGCCAAGTAAAAGATGCTACTGAGGATATTAAATCAGAAATTAAAAAAAGTGCTGAAAATCAAGGTATAGATACTGATTCAATAAAAAAAGAGATCGATGAAGTAAAAGAAAAAATGGACGATTTAGGGGGATCTATAAAAAGAAAATTCTAAATTTTTCTTATTAGAGAAATTCCATCTCTTATAGGTAGTAAAATCGTTTCTACTCTATTGTCACTATTAACCATATTATTAAACTCTCTTAAAGTTTTTGTTGCTTCATCTTGTTGTTTTTCATCTGTCACTTTTCCGCTCCAAAGTACATTGTCAGCTAAAATGACTCCTTTCTTATTTAATTTATTTATTATACAATTATAATAATTTATATAGTTTTCTTTATCTGCATCTAAAAAAATCAAATCGAAAGTTTCGTTGATTTTTGGAATTATTTTCAATGCATTACCCGTGTGTTGAACAAATTTTTCTATTTCTCCAGTTTTTTCAAAATATCTTTTTTGAATTTCAACTAATTCTTCGTTTTTATCAATGGTGTGAATCACACCTTTTTCATCTAAACCCTCGTATATACATAATGCAGAATATCCTGTATAGGTTCCGATTTCCAAAACTTTTTTTGGGTTAATTAATTTAGATATTAATGATAATAATCTTCCTTGAAAAGTGCCACTTAACATTCTAGGATTTAAAATTTTTAAGTGAGTTTCCCTGTTCAGCTCCCTAAGTAAGGCAGGTTCTTTTTGCGAATTGATTTCAGAATATTCTAAAATATCTTTATTTATAAATTCATTCATTCTTTTCGCTTAGCATATTCAAATCTTTCTACTAAAGTAGGTAAAGCATAACCGTCAAGTCCATTAACAGTTACGGTTTTAGCTTTTTCTAAGTTTAACCATCCGTCATTTTGAATAATATCTTCATTAAAGTAAATGTCGTTGATTTCAGCAACCATTAATAATGTGTTGTTTTCTTTAATTTCATATTGATTTAAATATTTACAACCTAATTTAATTTTAGACGACTTTACAAAGGGTGATCCATAATCATCTTTAAATTCTTTTTCTAGTTTGGTCATGTCAAATTCAGAAATAACAGATGGGTATCTGGCGGATGTGTGGTGAGCTTCTTTAATATCATCAACATTAATATGATTAACCGTGAATTCTTTGTTGTCAATTATATTTTTATAAGTATCTCTTGGAACTGTGGTAGGTCTTACAATGAAAGTTAGTAAAGCAGGGTCACTTCCAAGGTGAGTTATAGAACTAAATACAGCCACATTATGAATATTATCTAAAGAAACTGTTCCTATCAAATTAGCAGATTTATAGCCAGTACAACTATTTATTAAATTTAAACGATATATGCGATCCATATCTTTTAAATCTTGTTTTGTGATGTGTTTCATTTTTGTTAAATCTGTCCAAAAATAAAGAATTAAAAATTAGCTTTGTATTATATAAATATTAATATTTCATTAATGAAAAAAAAACTGCCATTAATTTTGTTTTCAATAAGCTTATTCTGTTATTTTTTATTTTTTATAATTGGATCAGAAGTTGATGAAAATGGATATCTAAATGAACCTTTTTTTTTATTACCATTGGGCGCTTTGTTTTTTTTTGCTTCAGCAATGATTTTCGCTTGGAATAAAATAAATAAATCTTAAATTTAATAACACAACCTTGTATTTTTTCAGAAGTATTCGTCTTCAAATCAAATAAAAAAAGCTCCTTATAGGAGCTTTTTTTATTATTTAAAGATTTGTTATTAGTCATTCTTTTTATCTCCATCCTTTTTTTTGTCACCTTTACATTTTATCCATAAAGCTTTTAAATCATCAAGTGTTAAAATATCTTTTGTCGAAACGTTTTTATTATCGTCAAGCGTTAAAATTTGAACAGGAAAGTTTAAACTAGGTTTGTTTTCTTTTGTTTTACCATTTTTTTCAAAATAGGTTTTGATTTGATTGTGAATTTCTTTTCTGTTATCCCCTTTAATTACAGAATTATCACTCATTGTGTATGAAATTGGATATACAAATTTAAAGCATGGTCCTCTTTTTTTCTTACCATTTTTATTTTTTTTATCACCCCAATCGTCTTTATTTCCTTTACTTGATTCTAATTCTCTTCCCTTTGTTGTGAAATATTTATTGTCATTTCTTTCGTAATCTAACTCGAAATCAAAAAATCCCCAACTTTTCATTTCAATTTCAAACCCTAATTCTGGAGCTAACTCTGCATAACGAATTACATCGTCACTCATTTTAAAATTCAGAGTAGATATAGCAGTTTTGGGAAGATCGTTTTTTGTTACAGAAATTCGATTCTCTGAACTAATAATAGCTTGAATTAGTTCGTCATCAGACATTTCTTGGTCCATATTTTCACAAGAACCCAATAATGCTATTAAAATGAAGGGCAATATATATTTATAAAATTTCATAATATTAAAATTTATTTACTCAACTAATTTAATAAAAAAAATTATCTAAATTGTATTTTAGCGTTTTGTAAATCATCATTAAACCATATTTCATGCTCAATAAGTTACTTTCAATTATTGTTATTTTCTTTTTTTCCTCTGTTAGTTCTCAAGAAAAACAATTAGTTAACAAGGAGTTCCCAGTTTTTCCGATATGTAAATTAGTTCCTGTCAAGAATCAAAGTATTTGTTTTAACGAAACTATAGCTGAGCATATTGAAAAATATTTTGTTTTTCCTGATAGTGCTAAAGAATTAGGATTACAATCTGTTGTTAATGTATTTTTTGAGATTGATATTAATGGAAAAGTTGATAAACTATTTGCTAAATCCTCAATAGTAGGTGTTGAGTTTACTGACTCAGATGCATTAAATACCGCTAATTCTATATTTGAACAAGCAGCATTGAATATTTTTAATAAACTTCCTGTAATGAAACCAGGAAAGATTGATGGTGTTGTTAAATCTTTTCCTTTTAGAATTCCAGTAACATACAGAAATGAATCACAAAACTTTGATCTTAACGATGTGTTTACCTTAGATAATATTGATTGGGCTCCTTTATTTCCCAAGGCTAAAGATGTTACACCTGAAACTTCTATTACTCTTTTTAAAGAAAACATCCAGTTTTATATTAAAAAATATTTAAAGTATCCAAAAACTCATAATGATGAAAGCACTCAGGTGATTGTTTTTTTAGATTTGATTATTGAAAACGATGGAAATATTTTCGAGATTTCATCATATGGCGATGAAGAATATAGAGTTCAAGCTGAAAAAGCTATAAAAAAAATACCTTCTTTGGAACCTGCACTTAAAAATGATTATCCGGTAGCAATGAGCTATTCTTTTCCAGTTGTATTCGATAAAAATAAGTAGAAATCTATGATTTAAAGAAAATTAATTTCATAGCAATTACAGCAGCAACAAACACAATAATTTTAAAAACAATATCAATCCAAAATCTTATCATCTTTTCTTTTCTCTTCATAATACTAATATAAAGAATAAACAATACTCATTCTTAAAAAGAGTATTAATTTGAAAATACAGTTTAATTAATAAGTTAAATATTAATTTTAATTTATAAATTTAATTTTTTAACGGGTCATTAACTCAGTTGGTTCAGAGTGTTACCTTGACAGGGTAGAAGTCACTGGTTCGAATCCAGTATGACCCACAATTATGAAGAAAATTGTAGTATTTGGAGCAAGCTCCTCAAAAAAATCAATTAACAAGCAATTCTCTATTTATGCGTCCAATCAATTTAAAAATGTTGAAATAATTATTTTAGATTTAAATGACTTTGAGATGCCTATATTTAGTGAGGATAAAGAATTAAATTCTGGAATTCCTGAAAAGGCAACGAAGTTTTATGAATTATTGAAATGTTCTGATGCATTAATAATTTCATTTGCTGAGCATAATGGATCCTATACTGCTGCTTTTAAAAATATTTTTGACTGGATTTCTAGAATCGGTAAAATAGTTTGGTGGGATAAACCTATGTTACTTTTATCTACATCAGACGGTGAAAGAGGTGCGCTCTCAGTTTTAGAAACCGCTCACAGTCGTATTTCATTCAATCATAAGTTTGACTTACCTATGTTTTCGCTTCCAAATTTTTCTTCAAACTTTAGTTCTTCAGATGGAATATTAAATGATGAACTAAAAGAATTATTTTTAAAAGCTTGTAAAAAATTTCAATCCAACTTAAACTTATTATAATATTATGAAAAAGTATTTGTCTTTATTTCTACTGTTTGTTTCTTTTTTTTCTTTTTCTCAAAAATTCGATAAAAAAATTTCTGAATTAATCTCTGGCTATGAAAACCAAGTTATTGAACTAAGACATTGGTTTCATGAAAATGCTGAGCTTAGTAATAGAGAATTTAAAACTTCTGAAAGAATAGCAGATGAATTAAGAAAAATTGGTTTTGATCCGCAAATTGGAGTAGCGAAAACAGGTGTTGTAGCATTATTAAAAGGTGGAAAACCAGGACCGGTAGTGGCTTTAAGAGCTGATATTGATGGATTACCGGTCAAAGAAAGGGCAGATTTATCTTGGGCTTCAAAAATGACAGGGGAATATAACGGAGATATAGTTCCTGTAATGCATGCATGTGGTCACGATACTCATACTGCAATCTTATTAGGGGTGGCTAAAGTTTTATATGAAATAAGAGATGAAATTCCAGGTTCCGTTAAATTTATTTTTCAACCTGCTGAAGAAGGAGCTCCAGCTGGGGAAGAAGGTGGAGCCGAGTTAATGGTTAAGGAGGGCGTGTTGAAAAATCCTGATGTTGATGCAATATTTGGTCTTCATATATGGTCTCAAATTAGCGCTGGACAAGTTTATGTTAGACCTAAAGGTATCATGGCTGCAGTAAATGAATTTAGAATAGATATTGAAGGAGTTCAAACTCATGGGTCAACTCCTTGGACAGGAGTAGATCCGATTGTTACTGCATCTCAAATGATTAATTCAATTCAGACTATTGTAAGTAGAAATATGCCACTAACTGAAGCCGCTGCAGTTGTTACAATTGGAAGCATTCATGGAGGAGTCAGAAGCAATATTATTCCTGAGAGTTTGTACATGTTAGGCACTATAAGAACACTTGACAATAAAATGAAGGAAGCTTTATTAAAAAGGCTTGAGGAAATCGTTAAAAATATTGCTGAAGCAAATAATGCTAAAGCTAAAATAACATATCAAGTTACTTATCCAATAACTTATAATGATCCTGATTTATATGAACAAATGTTACCATCTCTTCAAAGAATAAATGGTTCTGAAAATGTTAATTCAATGAATGCAATTACTGGAGCTGAGGATTTTTCTTTTTTTCAAGAAAAAATTCCTGGAATTTATTTTTTTATTGGTGGAGCTAAAAAAGGAACAGATCCATTGAAAGCTGCTCCTCATCATACCCCCGATTTTTATGTTGATGATTCAGCAATGATAACAGGATTAAGGTCAATGACTACTCTAGCCTTAGATTATTTAAAAAACAACAAATAGGACTTAATATTAGTTACTATAAACAACTAAACTTTGTAATATTGTTGAATTAAAAATTAATTATGTCAGTTAAAATTTTTGATAAGAAAGAACAAGCTTCAGGAAACTTTAATAATGGTGAGATTTTAGAAAAAAAACCTATAGGATTCCCTCAAGATGGAGGGGAATTAAAGCCGTATTCAAATTTATTTTATTGGGCTGATGCATGGACTCCTGTATCCAGAAGTACTATCGGTTTACATCCTCATCAAGGATTTGAGATATGTAGTTTTGTGATTGAGGGAAGTATAAAACATTTTGATTCACAGCAAAATAAATGGATCGAATTAAAAAAAGGAGATGCTCAAATTATTAGATCTGGAAATGGAATATCTCATGCAGAAGAAATTCTAGATAATTCTCGAATGTTTCAAATATGGTTTGACCCAAACATTTCTAAAACAATTACACAACCTGCAACTTACAGTGATTATAAGCATGCTTCTTTTCCAATATTAAAAAATGAAAACATAACTGTTACAACTATTAAAGGAAAAGATTCTCCATTTGAAATGTATTCAGAGGGAATAGAGATTTATGAAATTAAATATGAAGATGGTGCTCATTTAGTTAATTTAGATTCTGAAAAGGTTTATTCTTTTTTTATAAAACAAGGAAATCTATTATATAAAGATAAAAACCTTGATAAGGGAACATTTATCAAAATTGAAAAAGAATCCAAACTTAATTTTAAAGCTAGTTCTGATTTAGAGTTATTTGAAATTAGATCTCCTTTAAAACCTAGTTACCCTACCTATTACCAACGATTCAATTAAAATGGTTTAACTCTTAAGCCTGTCTCTTTTTCAAAAGCGTATCCGATTTGCAAAAGCTTATTCTCGGTAAATGATTCTGAAATAAATGTTAGGTTAAAAGGTTTACCAATTTTATTATAACCCATTGGAATTGTTAAGCAGGGATAATATGCCCCGGCAGCGTAACCTGCATGATAATTATTTATTGAGATTATAGCATCTAATTTATGTTTATTAATTGCTGTACTAAAATATTTTTTTCCTTCGATTTTGATTCTAGTTTTAATTGAGGATATTTCATTAAGTTTAGTAGAATCACTTACAATAGATTTGAATATTCCTTGTCCATAAGGTGCTCTATTTAATGAATCTTTGTTATTAAATTCAATAATATCATTTACACTTTTAAAAGAAATATTGTTGTTTTTAAAATATACGGGAAGATCATTTTTCATGTCATAGTCAAGAATCTTTCTAAAACCGTTAAAATTAATTTGGGGTGGATTGAATTTTATAATAGCCCCTCCCAATTTTTCAATTTTATTTACTGCATTTAAATAAAGAGAATCATTTAAAAATTCATTAAATACTCCAAAACGTTTTCCTTTCAATGAGGAACTAACTATAGATTCTAAATCAATGTCTACATTATTTACTGACATAGAATCATTATCATCAAACCCAGAAATCGCTTTTAAAACTATTGCGTTGTCAATTACGTTTTTTGTCATAGGTCCAGAAGTATCTAACGTACTAGATATTGGTACTATTCCTGATCTACTTACTAGACCAATAGTGGGTTTTAGACCTACAATGGAATTTGCTGAAGAGGGAGATAATATAGAACCCGACGTTTCGGAGCCTAATGAAACACTAGAGAAATTTGCAGAGATAGCAGCTCCACTACCTGAACTTGATCCACCAGAGTCAAAAATCTTTCTTCCATATGGATTTAAAGTTTGTCCCCCTAAAGCACTGTAACCCGAAGGACAGTTATTACAGAAATAGTATGCCCATTCACTAAGGTTAGTTTTACCAAGTATTAAAGCTCCATTTTCTTTTAATTTATCTACAACAAAAGCATTTTTAGACATATTGTTATTCAAAGCAAATGATCCGGCTGTAGTGGCTAAACCTTCATAATTAATATTGTCCTTTAAAAGAACTGGAATTCCATGTAATGAATAAATAGATTCAGGTTTTATTTTGTCTTTTTCTCTAGCCTCATTTATTATGTTTTGATTAATACTTATAATTGAATTTAAATATTGATTTTTATTAAACTCAATAGATTTTATTCTAAATAAATAGAATAAAACTAGTTTTTCATAAGTAAGTTTTTCATCTAAAATGCTTGTTTGAATTTCAGGAATACTTTTTTCAATTATTAATGGTTTAAGAAAATTGTATTCTTTTTCACTGAATTCGATTAAATCCTTATTAATATTTTTAAACCAATCGTTTTTAACTTCATATTTAGATTGAATTAATTTGAATTGCATTCTTTTATTAGCATGACTTTTACTTTGTCTAATCTCATTAGATTCATCATAATTTTGCCACGAAATAGGATTATTACAGCCTATGAATACAGATATAAATAAAAATAAAATCGTTTTCTTCATTATTTTCATATAAAATTTATCAAATTTTCCATTCTCATTACTCTTGAGCCTTTAATAAGAATATATTTTGAAGTTATTGGAAACTTTTTAATATGTTTATTTAATTCATCCTTAGTTTTATAAAAAAAGGGAATTTCAAACTTATCTTTTTGTTTAAAAAATTCATTTCCGATTAAAAAAATATTTTCAAAATTATTTTTTACACAAAAATCAATCAAGTCATGGTGTTCTTTTTCAGATTGATTTCCTAGTTCAAACATATCTCCTAAAATAACTGATTTCTTACCCTGTTTTTTTATTAAAGAATTTATTGCGGAAATCATACTTGTAGGGTTAGCGTTATAGGCATCTAGTATAATTAATTTATTATTTTTTTTTATTATTTGAGATCTGTTGTTTGATGGAATATAATTAGATATCGCTTCTTTTATTTTTTCAATTGAAATATTGAAATAAAGGCCTACAGATGTAGCAAATGCTATATTATGATAATTATAATTCCCTGTAAGTTTCGAATCTACTATAAAGTCGTTATAATTCAGACCAGCATAATTAGTGTCTTTAACTTCTTTGAATATATAATTAGATTTATCTTCTTTGCTAAAACTTATTTTATTGCCAATAAATTGATTTTGTATATAATCATCATTATTAATAAACGCTTTTTTATCGTTTTTAATTAGAAAATCATATAACTCGCTTTTTCCTTTTATTACGCCTTCAATACTACCGAAACCTTCTAAATGAGCTTTGCCAAAATTTGTTATCAATCCAAAATCTGGATTAATTAAATCTGTTAGTAGTTTAATTTCGTTTAGATGATTTGCTCCCATTTCAACTATAGCAATTTCTGTATTCTGCTTAATTCTTAAGAGAGTTAGAGGAACTCCAATGTGGTTGTTTAAATTTCCAATTGTTGAAATGATTTTGTATTTCTTTTTTAATACTTCACTTATTAATTCTTTTGTAGTGGTTTTTCCATTACTTCCAGTGAGTGCAATTATTTTGGTTTTTAAAAGTTTGGACCTGTGAAATTTGGATAAATCTTGTAAGGATTTTAAAACATTTTTGACTTTAATAAATTTCGGATTGTTTAATGATTGGTCATCAATAACTGCATAACTAGCTCCACTTTTAATTGCTTCCTCTGCAAATTTGTTTCCATCGAAATTTTCTCCTTTTAAAGCAAAAAATATTGAACCTTTATTAATTAATCGAGTGTCAGTAGAAACTGAACTTGATTCTTTAAAATAATTATAAAGTTCTGACGAAAGCATCAATTAAATATAATAAAATACAAAAGAAAAGATATGAGTAATTAATTTATCTTTTTCTTGATTTTTTAGTATTTCTTACTTCACCTAAATAAGACATTGCACATCTAAATCCAATAAAGTTTGAAGTCATAGATTCTAGCTGATATCTTCTTTGAGCAGGATCAAGATAGTATGCTCTGTCCAACCACGAACCACCTTTGTAAACTCTTGCTTTATCACTAATTAGCGTTGTGCTTTCGAGGTTGGGATCATTTAAATCAGGTGAATTATACATTTGGGATATTCCTGATGAACTAAGAAACTCTCTTGTTGATTTTAAGTCACCATCATTAAAATTCCTTAAATCAACTGAATTTGAATCTCTATATTGTATCGATCCAGGTAAATTTTGTATAGAAATTGAATCAGTATTTTTTGTAATTAATACTTTTCCATCTTCTCCAATACTTGGATTAAAATATTGATTTCCTCTATAATAACTAATATCATTCATCTCCTCATCAATAATAGGTCTATATACATCAGCAACCCATTCAGCAACATTTCCTGCCATACCATAAATTCCAAAATCATTTGCAGGATATGATTTAACTGATGTTGTAATTCCAGAACCTGATTCAGACCAACCGGCAATACCTCCATAGTCACCGTCTGATAATTTAAAATTTGCTAGTTGATCACCTTGATTTTTTCTCTTACCGGATCTAGTATACTCTCCGCTCCATGGAAATTTCTTTTTACCTCGGTATAAGTTCATTTCTGAAATTTCACTTAAAGCAAGAGCAGCATATTCCCACTCTGTTTCTGTAGGAAGTCTGTATTCAGGAAGTAATAATCCACTTTCTCTTTTGACATTATTATAAATTATTTCTCCATCTTCATTAGTTTCAGTCTGTTTACTGTCTGCCATTTCGTATATTTTTCCACCGAAAGATTCCCCAGGGTTTAAAAAATAAGCTTTAGTATTAAAAGAATATCCATTTACTAAACTATCAGGATGTATTGATTCAGGTCTTAAATATCCATTTTCAACTAATATTCTTTCATTTACTCTGTCTGTTCTCCATTTTGCAAAATTAGTAGCTTGTTTCCAACTTACACCAACAACTGGATGATTTTCAAATGCTGGATGTCTTAAATAGTTATTTACCATGTCTTCGTTGAAACCAAGTGGATTTCTCCATACTAAGGTATCGGGAAGAGCAGCTTTATATATATCAGGATAATCCTTTGCAAAAACTTTATTCATCCAAAATAAGTATTCAACATACATTGAATTTGTAACTTCAGTTTCATCAATAAAAAAGGATCTTACATATTGTTGAGTTGGACTATTGTTCCAATCGTGCATCACGTTATCTTTCACATTACCTTTGGTAAATGTTCCACCTTCAACAAAAATTAGTCCGGGTCCAGTTTGCTGACCTTTAAATGATTTATTGTTTTTGTATCCACCATCCTTAGTGCTGATTTTCCATCCAGTTGCGTTAGATATATTTCTGTTATTTTTAAAAGGGTTGTTGTTACAACCAATAATTGAAATAAGAATAAAAAGTAAAAAAGATTTTAAGACTATATTAAATTTCATGTGATATCCTTTTTTGTGCAAGATACTAAATTGTTTAAAAAAAAAATTATTCATTCATAATCATTATTTATATTTGTTTTAAATGTATAAATTTAGAAGTTTTAGTATTTTAATTTTAATATTTTTTTTTAACATAAGCCTATATTCACAGGATAGAAGAGTTATTACAACAGCCGTGCCATTTTTGATGATTTCTGCTGATGCTAGAGCTTCAGGACTAGGTGAACAAGGTGTCGCAACATCTCCTGATGCTTTTTCTCAGCATTGGAATCCTGCTAAATATGTTTTCTTAGAAAAGAATTCAGCTGTAGGAGTGAGTTACACACCCTATTTAAGTAAATTAGTTAGCGATGTTTTTTTAGCAAATATTAATTATTATAATATTATTGACGAAAGAAGTTCTTGGTCAACAAGTTTTAAATATTTTAGTTTAGGAGATATTGACATCCTTCAAAATCCTCAGGACATCCCTTATTTAGAAAATCCAAATGAGTTTACCTTAGACGCCTCGTATATATTAAAATTGAGTGATTATTTTTCAATGGGTGTAACTGGAAGATTTTTGATGTCTGATGTAAAACTACAAAGTGTTAGCTCAGATTCAAGCTCCGCAAACTCATTTGCAGTTGATATTTCAGGATTTTATCAATCTGAAGAAAGAGCTTATGAAAATTTTAATGGTTTATGGAGATTTGGATTTAATCTTTCCAATTTAGGCCCTAAAATGAAATATGAAGAACTTGGTAAAGAAAATTTTATTCCTACAAATTTAAAGCTAGGCTCTGCATTTGATTTTATTTTCGATTCATCTAATAAACTATCAATAAATCTTGAGTTTAATAAACTTTTAGTCCCTTCTCCTAGTATTCCAATATTAAATTCCAATAATCAAGTAATTGGTTACAATCAGGCCGATGTAAATTTTTTGTCTGGTTTATTTAAATCTTTTGGAGATGCACCAGATGGTTTCAGCGAAGAGTTAAAAGAAATAACTCTTGCTTTGGGTCTTGAATACACTTATGATAATTCTTTTGCTTTAAGAATTGGTTATTTTGGAGAAAATGAAAACAAGGGGGCTAGAAAGTATGTAACGTTTGGGACTGGATTTAAGTTAGAAGATATTAATTTAGATTTATCTTATCTTTTGTCAACCTCTGATGTGATAAGTCCATTAGAAAACACACTGAGATTCTCCTTTACTTATAATTTTATGTAAATCAATATTTTTAATTTTATTTATAATCTATTAATTAGATACATTAACTTTGCAAAAAATAAATAATTTTAAGTATAGGGAAGAATTATAAAATAGAATTCATTATATGAAAGAAATAACGAAGGAAACTTATTTGAAATGGTATGAGGACATGCTCTTTTGGAGAAAGTTTGAAGATAAATTAGCTGCTGTTTACATTCAGCAAAAAGTCAGAGGATTCTTACATCTATACAACGGCCAAGAGGCAGTCTTAGCTGGAGCTTTGCACGTAATTGATCACGAAAAAGACAGAATGATTACCGCTTATAGAAATCATGTAATGCCAATTGGAATGGGAGTTGATCCGAAACGAGTTATGGCAGAGTTATATGGGAAATCAACAGGAACTTCTATGGGTTTAGGAGGATCTATGCATATTTTTTCGAAAGAACATAGATTTCACGGAGGTCATGGAATTGTAGGAGGTCAAATTCCACTTGGAGCTGGTATGGCTTTTGGAGATAAATATTTTAATAGAGGAGCAGTCACTTTATGTTATATGGGAGATGGAGCGGTTAGACAAGGATCTCTACACGAAACTTTAAATTTAGCAATGCTTTGGAAACTTCCGGTTGTATTTATTGTTGAAAATAACGGATATGCAATGGGTACATCTGTTGAAAGAACAGCCAACCATTCTGATATTTGGAAATTAGGTTTAGGATATGAAATGCCATGTGGACCAGTTGATGGAATGAATCCAGTGAAAGTAGCTGAAGCTCTTCATGAAGCTGTTTCTAGAGCTAGAAATGGTGATGGACCTAGTTTTTTAGAAATGAAAACCTACAGATACAGAGGCCACTCAATGTCAGATGCACAAAAATATAGAACCAAAGATGAAGTTAACGAGTACAGGAAAATAGATCCTATTTCTCAAGTTAAAAAAGTGATTTTAGAAAACGATTTTGCATCTGAGGAAGAAATACAATCGATAGATTCTAGTATAAAAAATAGAGTTCTTGATTGTCAAAAATTTGCAGAAGATTCTCCATACCCTGAAAAATCAGTAATGTATGATGCAGTATACGAACAAGAAAATTATAATTTTATATCTCATAAATTAAAGTAAATGGCTGAAATAATAAATATGCCTCGTTTAAGCGATACAATGGAGGAGGGAGTAGTGGCTAAGTGGCTAGTGAATGTAGGAGACACTATTAAAGAGGGTGATATTCTTGCTGAAATTGAAACTGACAAGGCAACAATGGAATTCGAATCTTTTCATGATGGGGTTTTGCTTCATGTTGGAATTAAAGAAGGACAAACTGCAGCTGTTGATACTCTTTTGGCAATTGTTGGAGAAAAGGACGAAGATATTTCTGGATTATTAAATTCAACCACAAACTCTGGACAATTGGATTTAGTAGACCAGATAAATGAATCTGAAAATTCAATTCAAATTGTTGAAGAAGAACCCACTTTAAAGAATAGTGATTCTATTTCAAATGATTCATTTGAAATAATTACAATGCCTAGACTAAGTGATACAATGGAAGAAGGAACAGTGTCTTCTTGGCTTGTAAATGTTGGTGATATTGTAAAAGAAGGGGACATTTTAGCTGAAATTGAAACAGATAAGGCGACTATGGAATTTGAATCATTTCACGAGGGAACTTTGTTATATATTGGAATAAATGTAGGAGAGACTGCAAAAGTAGATAGTTTATTGGCTGTAATTGGAGATGCTAATTCTGATTATAAAACCGCCGTTGATAATTTTGGATTAAATCCAGTATTAGTTGATCAAACTGATCAAACTGATCAAACTGATCAAACTGATGTTTCTGATTTAGTTTCTGAAACACCAGATACAAATTCCGAGTTAATTATAGAGCCAATTTCAAATAATCCAAACTCAAGAGTTTTAGCATCACCACTAGCTAAAAAAATTGCAAAAGAAAAAAATATAGATATTAGTTTAGTTGATGGTTCTGGAGATAACGGAAGAATTATTAAAGAGGATATTGAAAACTTTAAACCTACGCCAACAACTGTTACAGATAATATAGATTCAAAAATTCCTGAATCAGGAATTGAAAGTTTTGAGGAAATAGAAAATTCTCAAATGAGAAAAACTATTGCAAGAAGACTTAAAGAATCTAAGTTTTCTGCCCCTCATTACTATTTGAGTGTAGAATTCGAAATGGACAATGCGATTGCTTTTAGAAATCAATACAATTCTCTTCCTGAAACTAAAATATCATTTAATGATATTGTTGTAAAGGCTTGCGCTATAGCTCTAAAACAACATCCAAGAGTAAATTCACAATGGTTTGAAGATAAAATGAGATTGAACAATCATGTTCATGTAGGTGTTGCAGTTGGTGTTCCTGACGGACTTGTGGTTCCAGTTATTCGCTTTGCAAATGAAAAATCAATTCCAGAAATCGGAAATTTAGTTAAAAATTACGCTTCAAAAGCAAGAGATAAAAAACTATCACCTGACGAAATGCAGGGAAGTACATTTACAGTTTCTAATTTGGGAATGTTTGGGATTGAAGAATTTACTTCAATTATTAATCAACCAAATTCAGCAATTTTATCTGTTGGAAGTATCATTAAAAAACCTGTAGTAAGAGAAGATAAAATCACCATAGGTCATACAATGAAACTTACTTTAGCATGTGATCACAGAACTGTAGATGGCGTAACAGGTTCTTTATTTTTACAAACCCTAAAAGGTTTTGTAGAAAATCCAGTTACTATGTTAGTTTAAAATAATTATTTAATGAAAAATGTTATTATTACAGGCTCAAGTCGGGGTATAGGATTTGAATTAGTCAATTTATTTAATCAAAATAATTATAATGTTATAGCTCTTTCCAGAAATACTTCTTCAATCTCAAAATTAAATTTGAATAATGTTTCTACATGTTCTACAGATCTTTCTGATTCTAATTCAATAAATAAAGCTGTATCATTCATAAAAAACAAATTTAATTCTGTTGATATTTTAATAAATAATGCTGGAAAATTAATAAACAAATCATTTGTTGAAACAACTAAAGAAGATTTTATTTCAGTGTATAGTGTAAATGTTTTTGGAGTTGCTGAACTGGTAAGATTATTATTACCCTCATTTAGTAATACATCACATATAATTAATATTAGTAGTATTGGAGGAATTGCAGGTTCTAGTAAGTTTGCTGGTTTATCGGCTTATTCTAGCAGTAAAGCTGCTTTAAATGTATTGACTGAAATGTTGTATGAAGAATTTAAAACATCAGGTCCAATTATCAATACTTTAGCTTTAGGTGCTGTTCAAACTGAAATGCTTGAAGAAGCTTTTCCTGGTTATAAAGCCCCATTGTCTTCAACTGAAATGGCAAATTATATTTATGACTTTTCTGTTAATGGTCATAAGTATTATAATGGTAAAATATTACCTGTATCAATTTCAAACCCTTAAGGTGATTAGCTTGTTTGATTTAATTCCAGTTTGTTCTAAAGAATTAATATCTGAGTTAATTAAGAATGAAAATTTGTCAATCAAAATTGTTAAATCAAGAAAAACTAAACATGGAGATTTTAGATCATTAAAAGATGGTAAATTTCAAATTACTTTAAATCATATTGATAATAAGTTTAGATTTTTAATAACTCTTATTCATGAGCTTGCTCATTTTAAAGTGAGTCAATCCTTTAAATATAGAGTTAATCCTCATGGAATAGAATGGAAAAAAAATTATAAACATTTAATGCTACCATTTTTAAACAATAAAATTTTCCCCGATGATATTTTAAAATTTTTGGCTTTACATATGGTTAATCCACCTGCAACAACTGACTCTGATATTGATCTTGTGATAGCTTTACAAAAATATGAACCAAATGAGGACAATAAAATTTTTCTTTTTCAAGTTCCATTTAATGATTTATTTGTATTTCAGGAAAATAAAAGTTTCATCAAATTACATAAACGAAGAAAAAGATATATTTGTAAAAACATCTTAACTGGTCGAAAGTTTTTGTTTTCACCAGTTGCTAGAGTTAAATTAAATAAATGAAAATAGTAGCTGTAAGTGGATATTTTGACCCTATACATGTAGGACACTTGGAATATTTGAAAATGTCAAAAAAACTTGGTGATAAACTGGTTGTCATCGTTAACAATAATGATCAATGTGTTTTGAAAAAAGGCAAACCCTTTATGGACGAAAAAGATAGATTAGAGATTGTAAAGTCTTTAAAAATGGTAGATGAAGTTTTTTTATCTATAGATAAAGATAAAACTGTTTGTGCTTCATTGGAAGCTATAAAGCCTGATATTTTTGCTAATGGTGGAGATAGATCTGTTGGTGAGGTGCCTGAATCTAAGATTTGTAAAAAATACAACATACAAATGACTGACGGACTCGGAGATAAAATACGAAGTTCATCTGATTTGACAGGGTTAAAACAAATATAATTTATGGAAAATAAGTTTAATTTTTCTGATGAGAATTCATCATTTAAAAAATCCGATAACTCAATTTCTGTCAATGCAAAAGGTTTGTTTTCGTCAATGTTATCTTTTTTTAAAGAAATTTTAGATTTTAGAAATGAAACAGATAAATCAGCTACCTTAAATTCTATTAAAAATGATATTTCAATTAAAGGCCCAACAGCTTGGATTTTAATATGTTCAATATTTGTTGCTTCAGTTGGTTTAAATGCAAACTCAATTCCTGTTGTTATTGGAGCAATGCTTATTTCTCCTTTAATGGGTCCTATTTTAGGCTTTGGATTATCTATTGCTATTAATGATTTAGAAACTCTTAAGAAATCAGTTCTCAATTTCTCAGTAATGGTTGTTTTAAGTGTTTTTACGGCTTATTTGTTTTTTTCATTTTTTCCTCTAAGAGAAGAATCTTCAGAACTTTTATCAAGAACTAATCCTGATATTCGAGATGTATTAATTGCTTTTTTTGGAGGTTTGGCACTTATTATAGCTAAAACAAAAAAAGGAACTATCTCAACTGTTATTTATGGTGTAGCAATAGCTACTGCTTTAATGCCTCCGTTATGTACTGTTGGTTATGGTTTAGCTATTGGAAAATTTGAATTTGCTAGTGGTGCAATGTATTTGTTTATGATTAACACATTATATATTGTATTAGCTACCTATTTAATAATTAAACTACTTCGATTCCCTTTAATAGATTATGTTAACTCTAAAAGGAGAAGACTTGTTTCTAGATTAGTTACTTTGACTTCAATTCTAATGTTAATACCAGCGTTTTATACTTTTATTGGAATATTATATGAGAATAAGTTTAATAACTCTATAACACAATTTTTAGATTTTGAATTAGATGGAATTGATAATAAGGATTATTTAATAATAAACTCTAAAATAGAATATGATATTGATAATACTATTTATGTTTTTCCCTGGAAAGATAAGATTTCTGAAATTACATTTAATAGTTTTGGATTAGATCCAATATCAATTGACATTATTAATTTACTAAAGGCTAAAATTAAAAAATATCCACATTTATCTAAAACCTCAATAAATTTCAATCAACAAAAAACAGAAAACGATTTTAAGGAACAAAAACGTTTTTTAGGTGAACTTAGAAGAAGAGATTCTCTAGACCTTTCGAATAAAACAAAAGAAATTGAATTATTAACCGAAAGACTTAACAATTTAGAAAAAATTGAATCTAAAAATATTTTATACAGAACACTTATTGAGGATGTAAAATTAAATTATGATCAAATTATAGATTTTAATCTTCAAAATTTATTCGATATAAATCAAACTAAAGAAAATTCAAAATTACTTTTTTATATAAAATGGAGTGATTCTATTTCAGAAAATGAAATTATCAAACAAGAACAAAAAATAAAGACTTGGTTGGGAATTAAACTTTCCGACGAATCTTTTGAATTAATAAGATTTAGATAGTTATAAATGCTTTTTTACTTTTTTAAGAAGCTCTGAAGAATACACGAAATTTTTAACAGACTCGATATTTGTTTTTAAAATTTCTTTATTAGTACCCTCCCAATTTTTTTCTCCTGTTACTAGAAATATAATTTTTTCTCCAATTTCAATAACCGAATTCATATCATGAGAATTTATTATTGTTGTGATATTATATTCTTTAGTAATCTCATGAATTAATTTGTCAATTACAATAGCAGTTTTAGGATCTAATCCAGAGTTTGGTTCATCACAAAACAAATATTTTGGATTCATAACAATAGCTCTGGCTATAGCAACTCTTTTTTGCATTCCGCCAGAAATTTCTGAGGGTAGTTTATTGATTGCATTGTCTAGCTCTACTCTTTCGATAACTGATTTAGCTTTTTCTCTTATTTCTTCTTCATTTTTGTTTGTCAACATATTAAGTGGAAACATTACATTTTCTAATACAGACATTGAATCAAACAAAGCACTTCCTTGAAAAACCATGCCCATTTCTCTTCTTAGTAAAGTTTTATCGCTTTCATTCATATTTAGGTTTGAAACACCATCATAAACTATCTCACCGCTGTCAGGTTGATGAAGTCCTAACAAGCATTTTAATAATACTGTTTTCCCAGATCCGCTTTGGCCAATTATTAAGTTGGTTTTGCCCTTTTCAAAAGTTGTAGAAATATCTTGAAGGATTTTGATTCCGTCAAATGATTTTTTTATGTTTTTAACTTCAATCATTAGCTTAATAATAATTGCGTTATAATGAAATTTACTATTATAATGATAATAGAAGTCCATACAAAAGATAATGTACTTGCTTTCCCTACTTCAAGCGCTCCACCCTTCATATAAAATCCATGATAAGATGGTACCGTTGCTAAAATAAATGCAAATAAAATTGTTTTTAAATAGGCATAACTAACGTGAAAGGGATCGAAATCCATCTGAATGCCTGAGATAAAAGCTTCACTTGGTACTCCTGCAAATGTCATTGCTATAAATCCACCAAAAATCGCAACAAACATTGCTACAGTAATTACAAAAGGATAAAATAGTAAAGCTATAATCTTGGGAAAAACCAGATAATTTAATGGATTAATTCCCATAACTTCTAATGCATCTATTTGTTCAGTTACTCTCATTGTTCCAATACTTGAAGTAATGTATGAACCAACTTTTCCAGCCATAATTATAGACATAAAAGTAGGAGCAAATTCAAGAATAACTGACTGTCTCGTTGCGAATCCTATTAAAGATTTTGATAAGAAAGGACTGCTTAAGTTTAAAGCAGTTTGTATAGCTACCACTCCACCAATAAAAAAAGATAATATCGCAACAATTGGTATGGATTCAATTATAAGATCATTAATTTCTTTAAAAATTAGTTTTCTTTGAATTTTCCACTTACTTGGTTTGAAAAATGACATTTTTATCATTAAAAAATATCTTCCAATATCATCAATATAGAGCATAACAAAATAATATGTCTAAAGTTAAAGATATAAAAATCATAATAGTAAATTATTTATTAGATTTTATAAGTAATAGCGTTTATATTCATTCCAGCACCAACACTTCCGAACATAATTATATCGCCTTTTTGTAATGAATGGTCCTTTAGTTTTAGTTTTTTCACAAGATCAAATAATGTAGGTACAGTTGCTACTGAACTATTGCCTAATTTGTTAATTGACATAGGCAAGATCCCTTTTGGAGTCTCTAAATCATATAACTTGTAGAATCTATCAACTATAGCTTCATCCATTTTTTCATTTGCTTGATGAAGAAAAACTTTTTTAACATCATGAATAGAGTAATTGGTTAATTCAAGACATTCTTTTAATGCTAGAGGGACTTGAACTATTGCAAACTCGTATACTTTTCTTCCATGCATTTTAATGAATTTAGTTTTTGAATCAGATTTTAAATCATATGATTTTCCAAAAAACAAATAGAAAGCTTCTTTATCTGTGAATGTGCAAGATTTGTGAGATAAAATTCCACTACTTTTTATTTCATTTTTTGATTCAACTATTGATGCACCAGCTCCATCAGCATAAATCATAGAATCTCTGTCCTTGACGTCATAGGTTCTGGAAAGTGTTTCAGCTCCTATTACTAAACATTTTTTAGCCATTCCAGCTTTGATAAAGGCGTAGGCTTGAATAACACCTTCAATCCAACCGGGGCATCCAAAAATAATATCATAACAAACGCAATTTGGATTTTTAATTCCTAAATTAAATTTCACTCTACTGGCTAAGCTCGGTAAACTATCTGATTGTTTTGTTTCATGTTTAATATCTCCGAAATTATGAGCTACTATTATATAATCAATTGTTTCTTGATCAATCTCAGCATCTTTAATAGCTTTTTCAGCTGCAAAAAATGCTAAATCTGAAGTATTATGATGATCTTTAGCATATCTTCTTTCTTCAATACCTGTTATTGATTTAAATTTTTTTATTATTACTTCATTACTGACTTTAAAAGCAGTACCATCAGCATTTAAAAAATTGGTATTTAAAAAATCAGAATTTTTTTTAGTTAATAAAGGAATGTAGGACCCAGTTCCAGTAATTTTAATGGACATATATCGTTAATTATATAACTAAGTTAAGAAAGTCATTGATAAGATTCAATTGGCTCACATGTACAAATCAAATTCCTATCACCATACGCATCGTCCACTCTTCTCACAGAGGGCCAAAATTTATTTTCTAAAACATATGATGTTGGAAATGCTGCTTTTTGTCTAGAATAGGGGTAATTCCAATTTTCTTGCATTATCATTTTCATAGTGTGAGGAGCATTTTTTAATAAATTATTTGTTTCTGTTTCTGCACATTCATCTATTTCCTTTCTTATATGAATCATAGCATCACAAAACCTATTAATTTCTTCAATATTTTCACTTTCAGTTGGTTCTATCATCATAGTTCCAGGGACAGGAAACGATACAGTTGGAGCATGAAACCCGTAATCAATTAATCTTTTGGCTATATCCATTACTTCAATACCATTTGATTTAAAAGATCTGCAATCGATAATTAATTCATGAGCTGCTCTTCCTTTCTCTCCTGTGTACAGGATATCATAATGATTTTCAATTCTGTTTTTAATGTAATTTGCATTTAAAATAGCAAATTCAGTAGATGATCTTAATCCTTTGGCTCCTAACATAGATATGTACCCATATGAAATAACGCAGGCTAAGGCCGATCCCCAAGGCGCTCCAGAAATTGATTTAATACTTTCATTAGAACTTACATTAATTATGGGGTTATTGGGTAAAAATGGCACAAGATGTTTTGCTACACAAATAGGCCCAACTCCAGGTCCCCCGCCACCATGCGGAATGGCAAATGTTTTGTGTAAGTTTAAATGACAAACATCAGCGCCAATTATAAAGGGATTTGTAAGTCCAACTTGAGCATTCATATTTGCACCGTCCATATAAACTTGACCACCATTTGAGTGGATGGTTTCGGTAATTTCTTGAATGGAAGATTCAAAGACTCCATGAGTTGAGGGGTAAGTGATCATTAAAGCTGCTAAATTATCTTTGTAATGAGTAGCTTTTTCTTTTAATTCATCAACGTTAATGTTACCATGTTTATCAGTCCCAACTACTACAACCTTCATTCCTGCCATTACAGCAGAAGCAGGATTAGTTCCGTGAGCTGATGAAGGAATCAAACAAATATTTCTGTGTTCTTGCGAAATGCTTTTTAAGTAAGCTCTTATTACCATTAAGCCTGCATATTCACCCTGTGCACCCGAATTTGGTTGTAATGATGTTCCACTAAAACCTGTTATTTCATTTAATTGTTTTTCAAGTTTTTTAATAAGTTTCTGATATCCCCTTGCTTGATTTAAGGGAACAAATGGATGAATATTATTCCATTTGGCCCAACTAATTGGAAGCATTTCAGATGCTGCGTTCAATTTCATTGTGCATGAACCAAGTGAAATCATAGAATGTGTTAATGATAAATCTTTTCTTTCAAGATTTTTAATATATCTCATTAAAGCAGTTTCTGAATGATATTTATTAAAAATTTCAGAATCCATAAATTTAGAGCCTCTTTTTAGTTGATCTGGAAATCTATTTGTAGAATTATTTAAATCTATTTCAAAAAGATCAATATTTAATGCCTTTGCAATTGTATCAACAATTTTTTGAACATCTTTTACAGATGTCGTTTCGTTTAATGAAATAGAAAATTTGTTTTCATTTATGTAATTAAAGTTAATTTTATTTAGTTCTGCAATTTTTTTTATTTTGTCAGTAGGACCATCTAATAGTAGAGTATCGAAAAAATATTTATTATATTGTTTTAACCCCATTTTGGTCAAATTCCTTTCAAGTATTGCCGTTTTTTTATGAATATTGACGGCAATTTCCTTTAGACCTTTTGGTCCATGAAAAACTCCATACATACCAGCCATAACCGCTAAGAGTACTTGTGAGGTACATATATTTGAAGTAGCTCTGTCTCTTTTTATATGTTGTTCTCTTGTTTGCAGTGCCATTCTTAGAGCAGGATCATCATCAGAATCTTTTGTGAGTCCTATAATTCTTCCCGGAACAGATCTTTTGTATTCATCTTTAGTAGCAAAATATGCGGCATGAGGACCACCATAACCAAGTGGAATTCCAAACCTTTGAGAGGTTCCAACTACTACATCAGCTCCAAACAGTGAAGGTTTTTTTAATAAACATAGGGAAAACAAATCTGCGGCAACAACTATTTTAATATTGTTATTTTTTGCTTGAGAACAATGTTTTTCAATATTCTCAATACCTCCATAAACTCCAGGATATTGCATTAAACATCCATAAAAACTAGAATCATAGTTAAATTGATCAAAATCACCAATTTCTATTTGAATACCCAAAGGCTCTGCTCTTGTTTCTAGTAAACTAATAGTTTGTGGAAGAGTGTTTTTTGAAACAAAAAAATTACAAACATTACTCTTTTTTTGCTCTCTATTTCTTAAGCTAAACAACATAGTCATAGCTTCTGCAGCGGCAGTGCTTTCATCTAATAAAGAAGCATTAGCTAATTGCATTCCTGTTAAATCACATATTATAGTTTGATAATTTAAAAGTGCTTCCATTCTGCCTTGAGCGATTTCTGCTTGATAAGGCGTGTAAGCTGTATACCAACTTGGATTTTCCAAAATATTTCTTTTAATAACTGATGGAACTATAGCTTCGTTATAACCTAATCCAATGTAAGATTTATATATTTTGTTTTTGCTCCCTAATTTATCAATATGAGACAAGTATTTACTTTCAGAAAGAGCAGGTTTTAGATTCATTTCTTTTTTCAACCTTATATTTTCAGGAATTGTTTCAGAAATTAATTCTTTAATGCTTTTTGAACCAACGTACTCAAGCATGTTGATTTTGTCCAAATTATTTATACCAATGTGTCTGTCAGCAAAATCGTACATATTTTATTTAAGAATAAGGATCAAAAATAATTAATATAAATACAATTATTACATAAATTTATTACTAAGATTAAAAAGTTTTTAACTTATTAATTAACTAATGTTATAACTCGAAAATTTAATTAAATGCTATTTATAAAAAAGCTTTTTGATTTTTATATAAAGTCAAGTTTTCATCTTGGATTATGTGTGGTTTCACTTTATTTAGTTTCTATTTTTAAACTTGAAATAGATCTAAATTATTATTTACTACTTTGTATTTTTTCTTCTACTATTGTTGTCTATAATTTTATAAAATACGCTTCAACTTTACCATATTATTTTTTTGTTCAAAACGCACCAATAAAAAAAATTCAAATACTAAGTTTTTTTATTGGATTTCCTCTTGTTTATTCATTGTTTTTTTTAAGTTGGAAAGGATTATTTTTTGGTTTTTTTCTTTTTTTAATTTGTCTTTTGTATGTTTTTCCAATAAATCATTCTATTTCTAATTTTAGAAATAGAAGTAAGATTAAAATTTTTTTAGTTGCAATATGTTGGGCTGGTTCAACAGTAATACTTCCTTTTATTGAATCAAATAGAACAGATTATACTGATTCTGTATTATTATTTGCTCAGTTCTTTTTATTTGTAATAGCGTTCACTATGCCTTTTGAGATAAGGGATTTAAAATACGACTCAAATGATCTCAGGACTATTCCTCAGATTTTTGGAATAGATAAATCAAAGTATATATGTTATTTAATTATTTTTATTTTTTTTTCTATTTCTATTGTTATTAATGGAATAAGTCTCGATTTAATCTCTGATCTATTTATATCATTTATTTTGATTTTTATTATCTATATAACAAAGGAAAATCAAACAAAGTATTTTTCTAGTTTTTGGGTTGAATCTGTACCTATATATTGGTTAATTATTCAATTTATCCTATTTAACAGAGTCGTTTAAAACTTTTTTCTTAAGATCTTCTTTAAACTTCAATAGTTTATTTAAAATTTCATCATTACTGCTTCCAATAATTTCAGCAGCCAAAATTCCAGCATTTTTTCCTCCATTTAAAGCGACTGTTCCAACTGGGACTCCACTAGGCATTTGAAGTATAGATAAAATTGAATCCCAACCATCGATCGAGTTTCTTGACTTAATTGGTACACCAATTACAGGAAGGGGTGTTAATGAGGCCATCATTCCAGGAAGATGTGCTGCTCCTCCGGCGCCAGCTATAATTACAGAATATCCGTTTTTATGAGCATTTTCACCATATTTCATCATTTTTTCAGGTGTTCTGTGAGCTGAAACAATATCAACATCGTTTTGAATACCAAATTCATTTAAAATATCAATTGCTTCCTGCATAATCGGGAGATCAGATTTACTTCCCATTATAATACCAACTTTTGCCATATTTAATTAGTTTTAATTTGAATTAAATTTTTTATAGTTTTAGCTATCTGTAATCCACTTTTTAAATCAGTATCTATCACTGTTATGTGACCCATCTTTCGGTTTGGTTTAGTCTCTTTTTTACCGTAAATATGAATTTTTACATTATCAAAGTTCATGGCTTCATTTATTCCTTCATAAATTACATCTCCATTATAACCTATACCGCCAACTAAGTTAGCCATAATTGCATAATTATTGGATTTAGAGCAACCTAAGGGTAAATTTAAAATAGCATTAATATGTTGATCAAATTGAGAGTTAATACAAGCCTCTATAGAATAATGGGCGCTGTTATGGGGTCTGGGCGCAACTTCATTTACTAAAATAGTATTGTCATGAGTTAAAAACATTTCAACAGCAAGTAGACCAACTTGTTTAAATGTTTTGGAAACTTTTAACGCAACTTTTTCTGCCTTAGCTTTTAGCTCATCTCTAACCTGAGCTGGACAAACAACAAATTCTACTTGATTAGAAATTTCATTAAACATCATTTCAACTATTGGAAAAATCTCAATATCTCCATTTTGATTTCTAACCACAGTTGTAGCTAATTCTTTTTTAAAAGGAATCATTTCCTCAATTATAAACTGAGTTTCTGGCAAATTGTTGAGGTCTTTTTTAGATTTTAAGATCTTTACACCATAGCCGTCATATCCAAACTTAGTTTTTTTCCATACACATGGAAACTTAAGTTTCTCAACATTTAAATCCTTTAATGAATTGTAATATTTAAATTTTGCTGTTGGAATATTATTATCAATGAAAAATTGTTTTTGGATTGATTTATCTTGAATAATTCTAAGAGTTGATGAATTAGGAAAAACTTTTACACCCTCTTTTTCTAATTTTTCTAATGCATCTACATTTATGTGTTCAATTTCATAGGTAACTAAATCACAATTTTTACCAAAATTATATACTGCATCAAAATCCATTAATTGCCCTTTTGTAAATTCAGAGCATATTTCTTTACAAGGCGAATCATTGCTTGGATCTAAGACTTTAGTTTTTATACTTAACCTGGATGTTACTTGTAATAACATTTTACCTAGTTGACCACCTCCCAAAATACCTAATGTAAAATCTGATTTAGAATAATTCATTTAAAAAGATTGTTTGGCAAAAATACACTAAAATGTTATTTGGTATAAAATTATTTAACTATTGATTTTGGGGTTATATTTGTTTTCTTATATTTTTAATTACTATGATTAATTTGATATTGTTTGGAAAGCCAGGATCTGGAAAGGGAACTCAAGCTGAGTTTGTTAAAAAGAAATACGATTTAATTCATATTTCAACAGGAGATTTATTTAGAAATAATATGTCTAATAATACAGATTTGGGATTATTAGCTAAATCTTACATAGAAAAAGGAGATTTAGTTCCGGATGAAGTAACTATTAAAATGTTAGAGGCAGAAGTAAATACACATCCTAATGCCAACGGATTTATTTTTGATGGTTTTCCTAGAACAACTGTACAGGCAGAAATTTTAGATCAGTTTTTAAGTACGCTTAATTTAAGTATTTCTTTGACTATTGCTTTGGAGGTTGATGAAAATTTATTGATCGATAGGTTAATCAGTAGAGGAAAAGATAGTGGTAGAGCTGACGATCAAGATAGATCTAAAATTCAAAACAGGTTTAACGAATATAACAACAAGACTTCTCCCCTTATAAATTTTTATAAAATTCAAAATAAATTTTTTAAAGTAAATGGAGTAGGTGATATTAATGATATAAGTGCTAGAATTTTTAATACTATTGATAATAATATTTAATGACTGAAGGTAATTTTGTTGATTATGTAAAGATTAATGTCTTTTCAGGAAATGGGGGAAAAGGTTCTGCTCATTTTAGACGTGAAAAATACATAACCAAAGGAGGGCCTGATGGAGGTGATGGAGGTAGAGGAGGACATGTTATTTTTGTAACTGACAAATCTTTGTGGACACTACATCACTTTAGATTCCAAAAACATTTTAAATGTGGTCATGGTGGAGACGGAAGTGGAAGTAGAAGTACAGGGGCTGACGGTTCTGATTCTCTTATTAGAGTTCCTGTAGGCACTGTTATTAGAGATACTGAAACTAATAATATTATATACGAAACTATTGAAGATGGTGATCATAAAATTATTTTAGAAGGAGGAATGGGTGGTCTTGGCAATTGGAATTTTAGATCATCAACTAATCAGGCACCTAGATATTCTCAACCAGGAATTAAAGGAAAAGAAAGGAAATTAACATTAGAATTAAAATTATTAGCTGATGTTGGTTTGGTTGGATTCCCTAATGTTGGAAAATCAACATTATTAAAAACTATAACTTCCGCGAAGCCCAAAATTGGTAATTACGAGTTTACTACCCTAAAACCTAATTTAGGTATCGTTCAATATAGAGATTACAGATCATTTGTTATGGCAGATATTCCTGGAATAATTGAAGGAGCGTCTGATGGTAGAGGACTTGGACATCATTTTCTTAGACATATCGAAAGAAATTCAGTTCTTCTTTTTTTGCTTTCTACTGAATCGGAAGATTTAGTAAATCAATACAATATTCTTTTAAATGAATTAAAGAAGTATAACCCTGAATTATTAGATAAACAAAGGATTATTGCTGTTTCTAAATCAGATTTGATTGATGATAAAGCAAAATTGAAAATCAAAAAAAATATTTCTAAAAATATTAAAAATGTTCCTTTCGAATTTATTTCATCTGTTTCAAATATTGGATTAGTTGAAATAAAAGATCTATTGTGGAAGGTTTTAAATGAATAGATTTTAATCTTAAATTAGAGTATTATTTCATGAAAATTCATTTTATAGCAATAGGAGGAAGTGCAATGCATAATTTAGCAATAGCATTACACATTAAAGGATATATTGTCTCAGGAAGTGATGATTCAATTTTTGAACCTTCTAAATCAAGATTGATTCACCACGGTTTATTTCCACAAGAAATTGGTTGGAATTCTTCAAATATTTCAGATGATTTAGATTATGTTATACTGGGTATGCACGCAAAAAAAGATAATCCAGAACTTATCGAAGCACAAAATAAATCAATCAAAATATTTTCTTATCCAGAATTTATTTATGAAATGTCTAAAAATAAGACTAGAGTTGTTATAGGAGGAAGTCATGGTAAAACCTCAATTACAGCAATGGTTTTACATGTTTTAAATGATAATAATATTTCGGTAGATTATATGGTTGGAGCTCAGCTAAAAGGTTTTAACACGATGGTTCATTTAACTGACGAAAATGATTTTATATTACTGGAAGGTGATGAGTATTTATCTTCTCCAATAGATAGAAGACCTAAATTTCACCTGTATAAACCAAATATAGCTTTGTTAAGCGGAATTGCATGGGATCATATTAATGTCTTTCCAACAAAGGAGATTTATTCCAAACAATTTGAGATTTTTCTTGATTCTATAATTTCTGGGGGAGCTGTTGTTTACAACGAATTAGATTCAGAATTAAATCAAATGGTTTTAAATTGTTCAAATTCTATTAGAAAACTCGAGTATTCATTACCTGAATTTTTTATTGAAAACGATATTTCATTTTTAAAAACCGATGAAGGCAATCTACCATTAAAGATATTTGGTAATCATAATCTAAGTAATCTTTCAGGAGCTAAATTAATATGCCAATTAATGGGTGTTCAAGAAGAAGAGTTCAATAATTCTATTGTATCCTTCGCAGGTGCTGACAAGAGATTAGAATCTTTGTTAGAAATGGATGATAGAGCATTTTTTAAAGATTTTGCTCATTCTCCTAGCAAAGTTAGTGCAACAACAAATGCTTTAAAAAATCAATTTAAAAACAGAAAATTAATTGCCCTTCTTGAATTACACACTTTTAGTAGTTTAAATGAAGATTTTATTGGTGAATACCGAAATAGTTTAAAAAAAGCTGATATTAGAATTTTGTTTTATGACCCTAAAGCTGTTGCAAGTAAAGGATTAAAGAATATCTCAGTTCAAAAAATAAAAGATTCGTTCAATGATGATAGTATGATAGTAATTTCAGATTCAAACCAGTTAAAAGCTTATTTATTTGAATTGTCTTACCAAGACACAAATTTATTATTTATGAGTTCAGGAAATTATGCTTCACTAGATTTAGAAGTAATTAATGATTTTATTAAAAATAATTAATGAATAATATTAAACATATATTTTTTGATTTAGATCATACGCTCTGGCATTTTGAAAAAAATTCATCGTTAACTTTCGATTTTTTACTTAACAAATACAATATTAATGTTGGTCTTCAGAGCTTTTTGAAAATATACATGCCAATCAACTTCTCATTATGGAATCTTTATAGAGACGATAAAATTACAAAGGAATATTTAAGGCACAACAGGCTGAAATCTACTTTTGAAAAATTAAACATAAATATTAAACCCAGTGTAATAGATAATATTTCTGACGATTATGTGAAACATCTTCCTGATAATAATTTTCTTTTAAAGGACGCTATTACAGTTTTAGATTATTTATTTAAAAAATACATATTACACATAATAACTAACGGATTTACTGAAGTTCAGAATACAAAAATTATAAATTCAAACCTCAAAAAATACTTTACATGTATTATTGATTCTGAGACAGTTGGTGTAAAAAAACCTCATTCGAAAATTTTTCAATACGCTTATGATATTTCTAAAGCAACGAATAAAAATCAATGTTTAATGATTGGTGACAATTATGAAGCTGATGTAATGGGAGCTATTAATAACGGGTTTAAGGCCATTCATTTAAATTCAAACAATGAAAATTTACATAAGGATTCAATAATTATTAATGATTTAATTTCTTTAAAAGAAATTCTTTAATTAATATTTTTTTTGCCTTATCATTTCATAAAGAATAGTTCCACATGCAACAGATACATTTAGCGATTCTATTTTACCATGTAAAGGGATTCTTATGAGTTGGTCACATAATTTTATAACTGAACTAGATAAACCTTTACCCTCTGACCCCATTACTATTGCTTGGGATTTCCCGAACTCTGTTTGGTAAATATTATTTTCTGCTTTTTCAGATGCTCCAAATATTTTTATATCATGTTGTTTTAAAAGAAATATAGCATCTTTAATGTGAGAAACTTTACATATAGGAACATTAAAAATTGCTCCAGATGATGTTTTTATAGTATCTCCATTCACTGGAGCACTACCACTAGACTGAATTATTATACAATCAATAGCAGTACATTCTGCTGTTCTTACAATAGCTCCAAAATTTCTAACATCTGATAATTGATCAAGTATTAATAATG